>SDBU01001295.1_pt1 | contig 36182 bp, 31 predicted proteins | sample 2277071 | NCBI WGS metagenome assembly SDBU01 (sample SAMN10397929, study PRJNA504765) | marine sediment metagenome | isolation source: marine sediment core GS08_GC12, 126 cmbsf | place: Arctic Ocean: Gakkel Ridge, Loki's castle | collected 2008 | reverse complement strand
TTCCCTTACCTCCCACTCGCCCACCGCTTTTGGATATTTGTCATTCGTGAAACACGATTTTGGGCCGATAAAAACATTATTGCCGATAGTCACTCCTTTAGGAATAAAAACGTACGCCCCGATCTTGCAATTATTGCCTATTATCACGCCGTCGCCAATTTCTGAATAGGAACCGATCACGCAATTTTTCCCAACTTTTGCCGTTGGATACACATTCGTATAATCCCAGATCTTCGTTCCCTCTCCTATCTCCGCTTTAGGCGCGCCACACATAATGACCTCCTTTAAAAAGTTTGATGGATACTGCTCATTTAGTACAATAGAATTTTCTCTGACACAATGGCCGCCAATTCTCCCCTCGGGAGGATCTAATAACGGCCTTTTTAGATCAGGGATCCCGACCTTGTCCAGCCCGTTGTTATACGACTTTTCATATTCAAAGACCACATCCTCATAATCCAACCCCCACTTATCGCACATGGCTTTTTGTTCCTGGGCGAACGCGATATTTACGCCGTAACGGCCCAGGGAAAGAAGTTTGGCCAGCTCACTCGTTTCGCTCTTTTCAACCGACCTAACGGACACTACAGCCCCAAGATATTTTTCAGCTAGTCTTCTAGTTTCCTCATCATTATAACCAATATATTTCTGGTAAATCATAATTCCCTCTGCCATTTTAGGGTGCTTGCCCCTAATAGGAGAATGAACCGCTTTCCCTGTGATCTTTCTCGTTGTTCCAACAGGAACCGTACTGTGATTAATTGTTAGCTTTGGCTTATATTTCTCCACATATTGATTAACAATCGTAATGAATTTATCACTATAAGGGATACAAATATCAAGCACTTCAACCCCATCAAGCTCCAAAGGTTCCATGTCTTTCATAAAAACTTCATGCTCTTTTTTTAATACCTCAAATAATCCCTTACCCACCTCACCCATGCCAATTATTAAAGATTTCATTATTGCGACTCCTTTCTATTAATCCTCTATTTAGAAACCATGATTCTCCTTAATTTATCCGCAACTTCTTTGTCAAGGTTCTAGCTCTCTACAAGTGCTGTATGAACTTGATCACAAAATAAGCTCGGGCTTGTTGCTAACTATTATTATTCGTTATGCCAAACGAATTTTTAAAGAGTCCTATCAATGATCCCAAGCCATAGCTAAAATGCAACACAGCAAAAGTTAATGGGAGGAGCAGAAAATATTTTATCCCACTTCTCACTGCAATTATAAAAGAAAAGATAAAATTCGTAAATAGATAACTAGCGACAATAAAAGCCAATAAACCACTTGCCAACTTAAAAAAGAACGAGAACCCAAGCAATAACAAAACAAATAAAACAAATATTAAAGGCACAAAATGACGCAGGGACAGACTAGTCGAATTAATTCGAACTGTTTTAATATTCCAAAAACCATTTCGAAAATATTGAGTCCACAAACCTTTAAAACTGGATCTACAATAATAATATGATTTTATTTCCGGAGTGAGGAATATTTTTCCCCCGCCCTGTCTAATTTTCGCGTTAAATTCAATATCCTGATTTCTAACCAATCTCTCATCAAAAAATCCATATTTTTCAAAAGTCTGCCTCGGCCATGCTCCTGAAAAAACAGTATCAACATATTGCTCTTTCTTCGCCGTACGGAATTTTGCTCCTCCGAGACCAAACCAACTACTCTGAGCCAGAGCAATAGCTTCACCTATAAAGCCGATACCCCTATGTATAACAATCCCGCCAACGTTATCTGCCGCTGTTTTCTTTAAATATTCAATACATTTTAAGATATAATTTAATGGATATTCTGAATGGGCATCAATACGCAGAATAAAGTCGCCTTTTGCTTGTTTAATCCCCAAATTCAATGCCACAGGAATAATTTCTTTTTCATTATTAAATACTTTAATATGTGTATGATTCGTTGAAAATCTTTTTAATATTTCTAATGTTTTGTCTTTAGATCTACCATCAAACACTAAAATTTCAACTTTCTCTTTTGGGTAATTCTGATTAACTAACGAAGTCAGGCAACCAGCAATATATTTTTCTTCATTTCTAACAGGCAATATAATAGAAATATTCTTACTCATTAAAAAACTCTTTCATAAAATTTAACAGCTTCTCTTCTCTTTGACGCAACGGAAAAAGATCAATTATTCTCTGCCGGGCTCTTTCCCCAGCATTTGGAGGCAAATTGAATGCGTTTTTAATCTGTAACGCGATATTTTGAGGTTTTAATTCATCAATATATAAGCCCACATCCCCTACAACTTCTGGAATTGCTGCTTTCGCTGAAACTACAGGAATGCACTCACAAAGCATAGCCTCAGCAACTGAGCACCCAAAACTCTCATGATATGAAGGCTGAACATAAACCTTGGCTCGATTACAAATATCAATCAAATCTCTGTCATACAATCCATTGATAAATTCTACATTAGGAGAAGCTACATTTTTCAGCTCAGCGATAGCCCCATCATTAGCAGGACCAATTAAAATAAATTTAAGGTCAGGTAAATAAGCTGCACTTTGAACAAATAGTTTCAAACCTTTTTTTTCTTTTGTTTCAGTTGTTATTCTACCTATTGAAATGACCATATTTTCTTTTTTTATTGACTTATCTTTCTTCCAGTGCGAAAGGTCAAAACCATGATACAAGATTCTCACTTTTTCTGGCTTAGCCTTGGTGTTCTCAATGGTTTCTTGATAATTATATTCAGAAACACTCAAAATAAGATCAGCAAAACGAAAAACAAATAACGGACACCATTTTTTCCAAATGCTAGTAAACATACCATAATGACAATCCGGCACACATGCAACATCATCTCCTCCAGCAACAACAACACTCCTTTTGCCCATCATTTTCGAAAATAAAACCGCAAATAATGCATGCAACTTCCCGAACCAGCAAAAAACAATATCACACCATATTATTCCATAAACTAACTTACACAAATCAGGCAATAAACTAAGCAATAATTTATTCCCAGAAGCAAATCGCAATTCGCAAACATCGTGCTTCTCCTGAAGTATATTTAGATCCTTCTTTACAAATGACTGGAGGCTTTGATGAACAAAAAGTATTTTCATAATATATTAATTAATTTAAATATTAGCTTGTAAATAATTATTAATAATATCAATTTTCTCTTGAGCTCTTAATTTTAAATCGAATTGTCGGGCAATTTTCATTCTTTGCTCCTTTTTGATGTCATCATTTTCGGAAATAGCCTTTTCCAAATATCCTGAGAACTCAAGCTTATTATCAGCAACAAAAACCGGCCCTTCAAAAGGCTCTACTGAACTAAACCTCGTGGAAACTATCGGTTTTCCAGTGCTGAAATATTGGTACAGCTTATTCGGATTGCTATTCTGGCTATAATCACAATCCCTTCTTGGCAACAGAAAAACATCGACTTCTTGCATATAAACCGGCAAATCCTCATACTTTTTCCATCCGAGCATAAAAACATTCTTTCTTTTTTTAAACCTCAAATAATGGGGGTCTCCGCTTAGGGTTTTTTTATTATCAATAATTCCTATAAAAACGAAAGACCAGTCAGGATGTTTTGCGACACAATAATCAACCCACTCGAAATTAATAAAAGTATTTATGTGGCCAACATAACCAACGCGCGGACGTGGAATAGGCATTATATCCAGCAATTCTTTCTTTTTATAATGCCAAAAATGTTCGAGATCAACACCGTTAGGGATATAAAAAATATTACTATTGTACTGACGCTTCCTTTCGAACAATTTAATTGCAGTAACAAAAACAATATCCACCTTATCAAATATTTTTCTCTCCTCTGTTTGTAATGCCTTCGTAGTAAGATCATGCTTATCTAGATCAGCATGATCTTCCGAAGTGCATTCTTCGTCGGCGATTTCATAAATACGAGCAAGAGGATCAAGAATGTCAACAAGGCAGGATAAGTAAGGGTCGTGAACTATTGTAATATAGCGCTTAATTTGCAGATCCTGCATCAGTTTCTCAACCTGCCTGGAAATAAAGACTCTATTCATCTTACTTAAAATATTGCTCAAGTAACTCAAGCCAAACGGAACTACTGCTATAGGGGTAAAAACATAGAGATTTTCATTTATTTGGCGCAACCTGTTTTTTATTTTTGAGCGCTGTTTCCATATTCTCACCGGTCTGAATATCAGATCGAATATCGTCAAAGGCAATTCCACGCATATTACTTTTTTATACTTGGACAGGCCGGTATAGTGCGGAACTCTTTGGAACATTTCCCAATTGTGAGAAATAAAACTAATAACAACATAATCCTTCATAAAGATTTCATCTAATCCTCTTAAGTTTTTTTTCAAGAAATTAATAATATTTATTATTTATCAAATTACCACTCGCTGACAAATTGTTTTTTGAAAATAAACAGAAATAGTATGGCAAAACCACATAAGGCATGTGATTGATCATATTAGGACCCAGCTGAATAGTACTACCCCTCTTGATAATTTGAAATATTCTCTTTGGTGATCGAATTATATCGGCCAAAGTTATCGGAGGATCGATCAGCGTTATATTAAAATAATTGGCGAGTTCCTCCAAATGCGGCCTCCTGGCATACCCTTCCCAGCCTCTTGGGAGAAAACATATGACCTGTTCTTTTATATCCATTTATTTATCCCCGGCACCTATTTGTCACGAATGAAGATATTTTTTGAAAAACACGGTTGCTGTTCTTTACGCGCTGGAACAATTCACTGGTATACAGGATAACTGCCGCATTCTTGGCCAGCTCACTTTTCCCGGCAAGTTTACGCCTGATCGTATTTCTATGCACAGTCCTCTGCGCCTGCTTCAAGACCGGAACTAATGCTTTTATCTTCCGCAGCGGCAATTCCGGAGTTTGGTACACAGGAGTATTTGAAACGTGGGTTACATCGTTTAAATATTCCTTATAATCCCGAAGCAAATAGCCATTGCTTTTTACCCAATCGTACAATTTGGTCCCTGGATAAGGGATCAGTAAATTGAAATTAACAGAAAATATTGGATACTTGAGCGCGAATTCGACTGATTTTTTCACATCCTCTTCCGTCTCGCCAGGAGAACCAATGACAAAAAAGAGGGTAACATCGTATCCCAGTTCACAGGCCATTTTAACCGTCCGGTCAATATCAGCAAGGCTTTCCCCTTTTTCCATGTTCTTTAATACGTGATCAGAGCCTGATTCTACCCCGATCGACAATGCCCCAAAACCAACCTGCCGCATCCTTTTCAGCAGATCGAGATCAACTCTATCTGCCCTCAGCCCATCCCCGCAACCTATTTTAATTTTCAAACCCCTCTTTTCAATCTCATCACAAATAACATAGACCCTTTCTTTGCTGACCGAAAAATTGCTGTCGGTCACATTAAAATCTGAATATCCCCTTTTTACCCAGTATTCGATCTCATCCACCACTTTAATTGGATCCCGGAACCTGAAGCATTTTCCCGTGACCAGATGATGCCCACAAAAAATACAGTTATAAGGGCAGCCGCGGGAAGTCAAGAGGTTGATAAAGCGTTTGGTGTATTTATGCAAATCAAAACCGCTATATTTAGGAAAGGGCAAGGCATCAAGATCAACCCTGAATTCGTAGTGGCTGTTAGACACTACTCTCCCATTTTCCCGAAAGAGCAAGCCGTCGATCTTCCCCAATACTTCTCCACAACACAATTCCTTGAAACTATTTTCCGCTTCCATAATTAGCCCATAATCGATCTCAGGGCACTCATGGAGCACCTGTTCCTTGAAAAATGAAAGATGAGGCCCGCCTGCCACGATCTCAATTGATGGGAAATTTTTCCTGACCCTTTTTATGAGCTCATAGTGGCTGGCATAACGATAGGTCATCATAGTGATGCCGATCAGATCCGGGCCAAATTTTGATATACTATTCTTCAGTGCAGAGAAACTGCGGTGTAAGTTCATGTTGTGGACTTTATAAGAAATTCCATTGGCTTCAAGATTCTCCGCCAGATAGCCGAGCCCGGCTGGAGGCGCATCAGCGTCATGCCCGGGATAATATGGATAGATGATAAATACTCTTTTAAATCGCATTTTTTACCTTCAGGCGTCTGATCAGGTCTGGAATGCCGGACAAAATATAGGCAAGCTCGTATACCGGCATATCCCTGATCACCGTCCGGCCAATGCCGTAAACATCATGATTATCGGAAAACACCCGAGGACCGCAGGTAAAGCCGGCCCGATAGCCGCAATCCCTTAAGGCCTTTCTTTCTCTATCGGTTTCCCGGCTGTAGGGAAAGGCAAAAACCTCGACACTTTTACCTGTTTTATCTTCGATCCGCTGCTTCGCGCCCTTGATCTCTTCCATCATCTTTTGTTCATCCAGAGAAGTAAGGTCAACATGGGTTATCCCGTGCCCGCCTATTATTACACCCGCATTTATCATCTCATTTACTTCTCCCCAGGAAAGAGACCCCTTCTGCCCTGTCGCATTATTGATCGTTAGAAAAAGCGTAAAGGGCAGCCCCATATCTTTCAATATCATAAAAGCATTCCAATAAGTATCCCCATAACCATCGTCTATGGTTATTAATACCGAGATCCCTAAACAGCCTGCCCTTGACGAAAAGCCTTTAAGATATTCGGGCATATTAACAACGCTGAATCTCTTTTTAAGATAAAACATATGCTTTTTAAACAATTTTTTCGATATGGAGATCGGCTGTCGCCCTGCCCCACATTCTTCATCAGAAACAGAATGGTATACAAGCACGCAAGGATTTCGGTTTATGCTGCGGTATATCATCCCGAATATTCCAATGAATCCAGAATAATAAAGCAGCGCTATCAAGATCCGGCGCAGCGATTTCCTTAAACCCATCATGTGTTTTCCTTTTTCAAGATCATGATCATCCCCGCCCCATTTCGGACAGGCAAAGCATAGTCCGCCAGCATGAATAACATGGCAATGGGGTGAATAAAGATCAAATACAGAACTGAAAACGGGAAACGGAAGCGGTTGCTCCGGAAAAATAATCTTTCAATGTTAGCCCCAAGCCTGCCCCAAAACCCGTGCGTATAGATGAGCTTTTGCAGCTTTAATCCAGGCACTTTTACAAGCTGAATTAATCCCTCTTCCGTATATCGATTGATCAAGGGTAATTGTTTCTCCGCGATCTTATCCGCAACTTCACGCTGGAATTTACTGGAGCTGCAATCATTGTCTGTGACAGGCTGATATAAAACCATTATTCCGGATAAGTTCAAGGCCTGGGTCATCCGGTCAACTGCCCCTTTATCATTGGGGATATATTCCAGGACTGCCGAGCACAATATCAGGTCATATTGCATTAATGGAGAAAGCTCCTGCAGGTCTTTATGGATCAAGCTAATATCTTTTACTTTCATCGTATCGATTATTTTTGCTAACTTGTCTATGCGCCTTTTATCCCCATCCAGCGCATCAATGTGCGCGCTATTGAACAATTTGTGCATGAAAACAGTATATTGCCCAAAGCCGCAGCCGGCGTCGAGTATCTTAAGCGGCTGGCCCGGACCACAAGTCTTTTTTACTGCCCTTAACGCTCTTCTTATGTGCCATTCCCTTAGCGTTGTCAGGAATGACATTAGATAATAATATTGTATCTTGCTCTTCATTATATCAGCGCCGCCTCAAAGATATCTGCAAGCTTTTTGGTCAAATATTTTCGGTCATAGATCTCGACATTATTATTCGGAACAGAAAGTCTCCCGTTCTTATATTGCCGATAATATTCGACGAGTGCATTTTCGATCTCTTCTACTGCATCAGGGTGAATAACTTTCCCGGCCTTATGCCTGTTGATCAAATCAGCCGCAGGACCATCCGGCAGAAGGGCCAATACCGGCTTCTGCGCCGCAAGATATTCAAAGATCTTCCCCGGCATGATCAATTTTTCTCGCTGATCCGCAGTCAATAGCAGCAACAACAGGTCCGCACTTAACAGATAGCTTATGGCTTCTTGATGTGTTTTATATCCGATTAATTCAACATTTCTTGCTAGGTCGAGCCGGTCAATTTGCGCAACGATCTCATTTTGCACCTGGCCCACAAACGAGACGCGCAGATCGCCAGCCATCTCCGGGTGTTGATCTAATACTTTCCTGAGCGCATTGAGAAAGTTCTCTGGCGAGACCCTTCTGAAGCTGCCGCAATAGCATATATTGAATGGTCCTGGTTTTTTCTTGAGTTCCGCCCCTTTAGGGACAAAATCTTCCGCATCATAGCCGTTGGTAATAGCGGCATATTTATCTTGCGCCGTGCCGCCATATCTTTGCGCGAAAAGGTCTGCCATTTCTTGCGTGGTCCCGATCACCCGATCTGCCGTCTTTATGACTATTTTCTCAAGATATCGGTCTATTTTCTTTCTAATTTGGCCAAAGAGGGATCCATAATATCTCGCCGAATGATAGATGTTATCCGTCCACGGATCTCGGAAGTCGGCAACCCATGGCTTTCGCGTTATTTTCTTTAATAGATATCCAACCAAGTGAGCGGTATAGGGATTGCTGGTCGTATAGATGATATCTGCTTTATTCTCTTTCATGGCTCTTAACGACTGCTTTAATGCAAAGGGCATCCATAATATCCGGTCATCGGGAACGCATATGGCCGACCTGATAACGCTAGCTAGTTGTTTTTTGAAGCCGGCTCTTCCATCGAGTCCGGATCTTTTTACGCCGGTACCATGCCCTGATTTTAATAATTGCGGATAAAACGCCCTATAGATCGTTACGGCGTCGGGCAATTCTCCTAATAAGTTCGGGTCTTTTTCACAGGTATTGGTGTTGGCCGCGATAATCAGCGGCTTCCAATAGAATGACGGCAGATATTTAGCGAACTTCTGTGTCCGCTGCACCGCTGATCCACCCATAGGAGGAAAAGCGTAAGAAACCATTAAGACACTCTTATATTTCTTGTTTGCAGTCATATTATTTTATAGCCAGCTTTTGCAACTTGGTCCGGTCAACATTAAAGGCGTCACTAAATAACTGTTTTAACGCCGCGAGGAAAATAAATATTTTTAGACGTTTTTTCCTCATCTTATAAAACAAAGAAAGGTTCCTCCAAAAGTGCTTTTTCCTTGCTTCATAAGTGAAATATTTCATCAAAGCATCAAGGTCATCATCAGAATATCCATCCGGCCGATACATTGGCGCATTGTAAATATCTCCTCTATTGCTGTCTTTGAACCAGAATGAGCTGTCAGACCTTCCATCTTCGTACATCTTTGTTCCGGGATAGATCCTGGTTCGCGAAAAACATACCCTATCGAACGGAAGAGACAATGACATTTCTTTTGTTGCCAGAAGATCCCTGATCGTTTCCCCCGGGAAACCGATCATGAAGAATGCGCCGCAGTTGATCTTATGCTTTTTTGTCAGACCTATGGCATTTCTGACCTGGTCCATGTTCAACTTTTTGTTAACTCCTTCCAATATGCGCGGCGACCCGCTTTCGATGCCAAAATCAATATAATAACAGCCGGTTTCCCTCATCATCTCTAATGTTTCATCGTCGACCAGGTCTGCCCTGCCCATACATCGATAGGAAATGTCAATCTTTTGCTCTTTGATTCGCTGATGGAATCTCTTCATCCATCCTTTGGAAACAGGGAAATAGTCATCGAAGAACTTGAAGTCCTTGATCCCGTAGCCTTGTTGCTGGAATTTAATGTTCTCTACAACGTATTCCGGAGAATTGATCCTCAATTTGGGCCATAAAAAAGGGCTGGCGCAATACGTGCATTTACCGATACACCCCCTTGATGCCATAATGCTTGATGACGGGCTGCGCAAATGGAACTCATAGCGGTCCGCCAACCTAAAGTATTTATCTAATTTGGCCAGATGCAATGCGGGGAATGGTAATGAATCAAGATCATCGATCGTTTTTTCGTCTTGGTTCCTGATGATCTCTCTCCCCTCCCGGTAGGTAATCCCCTTTATTACAGATAGCCTTTCCTTTTGTGCCAGTAAGTTACTCAGAGCTATTTCGCCTTCTTTGCGCACGACGATATCCGCTTCCGGCCAATTTTGCAGGAGTTCCCGGTCCAACGCGCTGGCATGCGCTCCACCCAGGACCGTGAGCATGTTCTTATCTATCTCTCTGGCCAACTGCAAGCATTTGTGACCGGACCGATGCACGGAAGATAAAAGTGTCACCCCGAACATATCCGGCCGATAAGCGCTCACTTTCTCCTTAAGCTGGGCATGGGACATCTCTTCGATCATGCAATCGATCGCCATAACCTCATGCCCCTGCTTCTCTAAATAAGCCGCCAAAGAAAAGAATCCATACGGCAGGTAAGGATTTAGCCAGGGTCCGGTCATGCCCTTTTCCGGCGGTGGGAACACCAGACAGACTTTCATGTTCTTGCGCTCTCCTGTAATTGATTAGTCTCCAGCAACCGCTCGCAAATATGCTTTTCCATTTGTTCAACACGTTTGCTCCAAGTATTGTTGCGCGCCATTTGCCTGCGTTTTTCTGCCAGTTGCACAGTTTCATTGTCCAGGGCCGCAGAGATCCCAACAATGAATTGGTCGGAAGTGTCAGCTATTTTGATCAATCCGGCTTTTTCATACTCTTCCATCCCTGATAATCTGACCGTTACAATGGGTTTGCCCGCTGCCATATATTCCCAGAATTTGTTAGGGAATGAACAATAATCTATTTGCTCAAATGATTTATACGGCTGCAAACAGACATCAATATTTTGCACATAAGCAGGGACCTGTTCAGGAGGCACAGAATTGATAAAGTAGACATTGGGCAATGCCTTCAGCGCAGCAAAATCCTGGCGATCGGAAACCGAGATATTCACCGGCCCCATCAAGACCAGCGACCATTCCGGCTTCTTTTCCGCGATACTTATTAATGTCCTATAATCAACTTTATAAGTGATCGAGCCAATATATCCTATAATCGGTTTGGGAATATGGGACAACAGAGTAGCCTCGGATGGCAAGCTACCACTCCTCTCTACCGCAAAAAAAGACTCATCTACGCCATTTGTTACCAGATGGACATCTTGCCGATATTGGCGTAAATGCTCTTGCAACATTGGAGAAACAGCGAACAGAACATCAGCCTTGCTTACGATCCGTTTCTCCCACTTTTCAATCCGCCCCTTGTCCCGCCAGCCCCCACCAATACCTGTAAACTTATCATAGCAATCATAAACCACCAGTCTCTCACCAAAGCATCCGGTAAAATCCCACAAGTAATCATTGAAACAATGCCATAAAATAGGTGTGCTTATCTTCATTTTTTCTATCATCCTCTTAATCTGGAAAAGGACAAATTTTCGGTTGATACTATCAATAAACCTAAAACGGTTAAACGGCAATATATTCGTTGTTGGTAAAACAAAGAGGTTCTCTACTTGCTTATTATGCTGCGCAGGACGCCTTTTCCAAGGAGTATAAATAGATACTGGCGGCTCAACAAATAAAACCCGGTTCTTGCCTGCCAAACGGGACATTATTTGATGCCGTCTGCGCCACAAGTCTCCCCATGGGTGGTGGGAAATAAAAACAATATCTTCGTTTTTTAACATGTTGATCCAGCCTCTTTGCATCTTTGATCAATAAACTGTCTATTCCAGAGTTCAAAACCGATCATTAAATTTAAAATATTACTATTGTCTTTCTTTCGAGACACATGCTCCGATATCATTTTCTTTACATGATCTGGATCATAATATCCTCTGCCAAGTGTCCGCGGGTCCAGAAGAACGCTTCTCGTAAAATCCTTTAATTGCTTCCTCATCCATTCAGCATAATTCAGATACGGCCTGGCAAAACCTCTCTTTGGCGTCTTAGCCGGGAGAAAAGGATAAAGATAACGGGATGAATAACTATCAAAGATGTCTTTTAACCGGCGCATCCTGCGATCACGTTTGTTTTCCTGGAAAGCAGTAACATAGTTGCCATCCACAACGGGCATGGCAGCTAACGCGGGATTATTCTTCTTAATTACATATTTAGGAATGGCTCGGCCGCGGTCCAACAAGCTCAAGGGAGCTTTGAGCAGGAGCGGGATAAGATCGTTGTCCCAATATGGCAATCTTAGTTCAATATGATTGCCTGCCAGAGCCCAACCATTAATGACAAGCCTCCTGATATGTTCAAGAACATAAAAATAATTGGCTTTATCGTGGACCGGAAGATCATTATTCAAATTTGAAAATAATAATTGCAGAGAAGACCTCGGGTTGTCCGCTATCTCAGAATAAAATATTGAAGAAAATAGTTTGTCCGGCTCAAAGTTGACCTTATAGCAGGCAAGACAGCTATCTATCAGCTCATTATTGCTTTTTGAGGCCAATATCAGCGGTTTTAACCCCCAGCCGCGGGAAAGATCCGCTCCGCTGGCGTTTAACTCTATCTGCGCATGCTGCCTCTCTTGCGCCCGCGAAAATAACACTTGCGCTTGCCCCAATTTCCCCATCCCGTCAGTAAGAAAAACCGTCCTTTCCGCATGATCAGAGAACCTTTCAAGAAACAAGCCGTCCAATTCGTAAGAAACATGTTTATGACCATTTATTCCCTTGCCCACCCTCTCCGCGATCATAAGGTCCGCACACCCTTTAATACCATGGGTAAAAGAACGGACAGGATTTGATTCATGATCAATAAGCGCAAAGACCGCCCTCGAATCCAGCCCCCCGGTCAGAGACACGGTAAGATCATGATCTCCAACAAGCTGCCGCGACACTGATTTCTTAAGCAGATCATTAAATTCTTCAAGATAATCCTCTTCAGAACCCTGATATACGCCGAATTGCTGATCCAGTTTCCAGTATTGTTTTTTTGCTAATTGACCGCCCTTATACACCCAGATAGAACCCGGAGGTATCAGACACACATCTTTAATAAGGGTTTTATCTCCAAGAAGGTGGCCAAAAGTAAAAAAATCGGCAACTCCAGCCTTATCAATATCCCTCCGGACCTTCGGATCCGCAAGGATACCCTTAACCTCTGAGCAGAGCAGCAACCTGCCATTACGCCGGGCATAATAGAGCGGCCTGAATCCAAAACGGTCATTCGCGATGATAACCTTCTCTTTTGCTTTATCCCATATAACAAGGGCAAAGAAACCATTAAGTTTGGTAACAAAGCTCTCTCCATAGTCCTCATAGAGGCGCAATACTATTTCCGGGCTACTATCAAACACTTCGCCTTCCATGATAATAGCAATGTTTTTCTCCCTGTTGAACACCGGTTGCGGTCGCGGGTTCAAAATACCGGTACTCACGCGACCAAGTCCTACGGCAGCAACCTGATCAACATGGCAATTACCCTTATGCCAGCTCTCATGCGTAATGGCATCGGCCATCTTAGATATAAGTTGGCCCAGATCGCTATTTTTTTCAGTATCTATTACTGCGAATATTCCTGGCATATCTGTTTATACATCTCTTCAAATTTGATGAAATTTTCGTCCCAATTAGCCTTTTCATTGGCAACATCATAATTTTGATTCCCCATCTTTTGACAAAGCAAAGGATTTCTTAATAATTCAATGAGTTTCTCTGCCAACAAAACAGAATCTTGAATTGGCACAACAAAACCATTTACGCCGTCCTTAATCCATTCTCGATTAGCAGGGACATCTGAAACAACTACCGGCAATCTGCAAGCCATAGATTCCAATAGGGAAAGAGAGGATCCATCACTTAGCGAAGTAGACACGTATACATCAGAAGAATTTAAATATTCAGCCATTATTTTTTCATTAACAAACCCAGCAAAATAGATATACTTCTCTAATCCATAACCTTTTACTCGTTTTCTGATTTCGCTCTCCAAAGGCCCCTGGCCAACCAAAACAATTCTAACCTCAGGAACCTTTTCTATAACATGAGACAGAGCATTAATAAAATATTCTATGCCGTAGATCGGCTTGAACTGTCGAGTCATAATTAAAATTTTATTATTCTCCCAACCAAGGTTTTGACGCATCTCCGAGTATTTTGGACGGAATACATTTAGATCGATCCCGCAAGGTACAATCCTTATTTTCGCGGGATCACAATTAGACAATTCCAATATTTTTGTTTTTACATATTCGCAATCGCAGCTAATCATGGCCGCTCTTTTTAAAACAAAATTAGCAATTAATCTATAATATAATGATTTCTGAGGCAAAACCAAAACATCGGAACCCCAAGGGTTTGATAATACAGGAAAACCTCTTAAAAATGCGCCTATAAGGCCATGGGTCGGAAGAAAACCAGTGTGGACTATATCTGGTTGAATTTTATTTAACAATTTTCTAAGAAAAATCACTTTTTTAATTTTACTTAAATACCGCGGCCGATAATGAAAAAACTCTACTCCCGGCATGCTAAAATTGACCTCTGAACCCCAAAAAGAAATTAAATAAGGCTTGTGGCCTCTTTCAAGCATTTTGCTCAAAAATCTTTGATCTCGGACAGATATTCCTGCTGATAAATAAGCGATTTTCACTTGATTTTCAAAATCTCCATATTGTAAATATCAATTAAAGTTTTTACTTTTCTCATTTTATATTTAAAATGTCCTCTGCGATTTTATCCCAACTGCCATGCTTTTTGACGTAGCTCGAACCCCTCTCACCCATTTGCCGAGAAGTTCTTTCATTTTTTAATAATTTTACGATTGCCTTCGCAGTTGCTATTACATCTCTATGATCAATAAGAATACCTAATTTTTCTTCTTCTATAAATTTGAATATTTCCCAGCTTGTACATACTACTGGTTTTCCGCAAGCCATATATTCAAAAAGCTTAATCGGCCAATGACCATCTTTGAGATATTCTCTAAAGAGAAGACATACGTCAAAAGCGTTAACATAGCAAGGGACTTCTGCGTAAGGCCTGGAGCCCGTAAAAATAACATTATCAATAACCCCTAAGTTACTAGCTAACTCCTCAAGATCGGGCCTTGTTGGTTTTAAATTATTATCAGAACGCCCAAGAATTATCATCTTTGCCCCTGGAAGTTCTTTTACAATATAAGGCATACATCTTATAGCATATTCAAAACCCTGATAAAACCTAAATGTTCCCACCATTCCTATATAATACTTCGAATTATCAAGGCCCAGTTTATTTTTACAGATGTATTTATCTTTAGGATAGAAAATATTCAAATTTACCCCATTCGGAATTAGGCTGAACTTTCTTTTATCCGCCCCCATTGAAACGTAATAATCCCGAATACCTTTACTAACAGCTACAATTCTATTGGCTCGTTTCATAGATTCGAGTTCCAAGGCTAATTTTCCATAAATCAAATCATCATTAAAACCCCTCTCCCTCAATTCTAATGGCTTTATTCCGTTTAACTCTAAAATAGTTGCAACGCCCATTTCTTTGCCTATTAATGTTCCCGGATCATAACCAATATGCCTTTCATATATAAGATTAATTTGTTTTTCTTTAATAATCCGTTTTATAAGATAGGATAAATACGAAAATTGATTTATATTCTTATTAAAAAAAGGCAAAAATTTTACCCTAATTACAGAAAGAAAAAATAATAGCAGGTGCTTACAGAAGAAATCGATCGGCCTTCTTTTTTTAATAGATGCATTATAAACAGACAAATTGTTGTTTTGGGCTAGGTCTAACATCCCAAATGTCACGAGGTGCACATTGTGCCCTAAATCAGCAAAACTTTTTGCCAATTCAAAGACATGTGTTTTCCCCCCTTCCCTGTCATTATTTCTACCAAATTCACTTAAAGCCAAAAACAAAATATTCATGTTTTCCATTTCTATAATGTGCTATTAATCAATTCCCTTAATGCCTCTTCTCTCTTGTTAAGGGGGAATTTATTTATAATTCGATTACGGGCCTGTTTTCCCAAATAGAGATTAGAGCTTGCCTCTTTAATAGCCAGAGCAACTTCCTTTGAATTATTAGCGGAAACATAATATCCACATTCCCCAACTACCTCCGGCAAAGCACCTTCCCTAGTTACTACTGGAACACATTCACAAAGCATGGCCTCCGCAAGCGCACAGCCAAAACTCTCGCACATCGAGATCTGCACATAAACCTTACTCCTTCTATACATATTTTTTAAAGATTCACCATGTAGTTCACCAAAAAACTCAACATTGCGTGGGGCTATTTTTTCTAACTCGGGAATGGAACCATCCCTGTCTGGGCCAACCAGAACAAATCTCATATTGGGCAAATGCATGGCACTCTTAACAAAAGGTATCAACCCTTTCAAAAGAAGATTAGTCTTATTAATATTAACCACCGTCAAAACTATATTTTCTTTTATCTCCGCACTATCTTCTTCCGGCAAATCTACATCAAAACCATGATATATCGTATATACTTTGCCTTTATCAACATCAAAATTGCCGAGCAATTCCCGCCTTGCAAATTGTGAATTCGCAACTAGGCCATCGGACATATCCAAGACATTGCGAACCATATATAAATGATGAGGTCTCTTACTAGCTATTCCATAGCCGATCTGCGGAATTGCTGAAATATCATATCCTCCAAGAATGATGATCGATTTTTTTTTGAGAAGGCGGCACATCTTTACGGCATGATAACTATGCCAATCGGCAAACCAGGAAACAACAACATCCGCGCGCAGCACCGCAAATAACATTTTCAACCGCGCCCATTTGTTTCTGCTATCGGGATGACATAAAGCGCGCGTGATAAAGTTATTTGCCAGTATTTTCTTATCGGCCGCCTCAAAAGTGGTAATGGGATCGTGGGGATAAATAAATAATAAGCGCCGTTTCCGCATCTTACTGACGGCTTTTATAATAAAGGAGGCGCTAAATAACCCCCTTAATGACCGGATCCCCAGAGTTTCCTTCTTAAACAACTCATATTTTCTATTAAAAACCGGCAGATAATAGGCAAGAGCATAATGCCATCCTCTTCGAAACAAAAATGTCCAGGTTCTATAAAAATAATAATTCTTTCCTTTTGCCGATAAGTAGTTTTTTCCCTCGATATAATTAAGCCTAACTAACTTAGGATCTTTATTAGCCAGTCGCGTCAATCCTATTTCAAGGGGAAGACCATTTTTAACCAAATAGATGCTGAAGTATTTGACCATTGCCTCTTCATCATCGGACAGCCTTTCCCCTTTTTGCCGTGACTGGATCAACGGAATAGAAAGGCGTTTCATCCGGAAACGCTTACCAAGCCTGTACCAATAATCGGTATCATTGCTGCATTTCAACTCTTCATTAAACAGCCCAATCTTCTCCATGCATTCCCTTTTTACCATCACCGAAGAACCGTTGATCCCCATAACCCGCAAAGGAAGGGGCATTTGGTCCTCCGCGCTTTTTACATGACTATGAATGATATTGCCGTTTTCATCTATATATTCAGCATCTGTATAGACTAGACCGATATTTTTATCATCTTTAAACACCTTTATCTGCATTTCCAACTTGTTCTCATGCCAAAGATCATCTGCGCTCAGCCAGCAAATATATCTCCCTTTGGCCAAAGCAATGCCCTTGTTCAGAGCTGCTGGACATCCCTTATTTTCTTGCCGAACAACTTGGACTTTCGGATGAGCCGCATAGCCCTTCACCACATCCAAGCTTTTATCAGTGCTGCCATCATCAACAATAATGATCTCGTAATCACCGAAAGTCTGAGACAAAACACTTTTGATCGCTCTCCCGACATACCTAGCCTTATTATAAACAGGGATTATTACACTTACTTCAGGCATGATCCCTCCGATAACCATCCCCTATATTTCTGAATGCCTTCTCTTAAGGAGACACTTGGCTTCCAGCCGAGGTCTTTATACCACATAACAATTCCTGCAAAAATCTGGTTTACGACCAGCAGCAATATCCCGTCTTAAAGAAGTCAGAAGCGGAGATCTGTATATATTCTTCTTATTGTCGGTAAGTATATTGCCAAGGTTGCATAACTTAGGCAGGTCATGAGACCCGCAAGGCAACACATAGCCATCAATATTTATATAGGTATAATCCCAGATCGATGTGCATTTTGGACTTTGATTATAGATCAACCCTACCCCAAGGGTCCTAGCAACTTCTCTAGACCTTTCAATTACAGAAGTCAATTCCACTGAATCATAAAAATCAGAATTGTCAAAGCTGGTTTTGCTAAAAGAATAATAATTGCGCCGATTGACTATCAAATTCTTAATCCCCACCGAATGGACCAGACGAACAAGCTCCTCAAGCTCCTTATAATTCTCTTCCATGAGAACAAAGTTAAGATTGATCCTTAAGGACCTTTGTTTTTTTTGAACAAGCTCCCTTGTTGCTGCAACAATTCTGTTAAAATGTTTAACACCCCCAATTCTCTCCACTGTTTCTTCCCTTGCGCCGATCCAGGATATCTGAAGAATATCAAGTTTTGAATCGATGATCTTATCAATAAAACCAGGCTTAATAAAAATAGCTGAGTTTGTCGATGTAGCAACAACGGCCCTTTCGCGCACATTTTTTATATGATCGATCGCATTAAATATATCCGGACAAAGAAATGGCTCACCCATACCGCTAAAAGTAATCCTTTCCAGGTAAGGAAACTTATTAATAATGAGTTTGAACTTGTCGAATGGCATATGCCGATTCATATCTACACATTCGGCATATTCACCTTGTCTCGTACATTGGATGCATTTCGCATTACAGTAGGTAGTCACTTCTAATTCCAGCACCATCGGATCACCAATAAACAAAGTAGATAAACGATGTTTTTTAGATAAATTCAAGAGATACTTATTGATATGGAATCCGAGATCCACTTTAAATCCACCCTTTCGCAAATTAATGATTCTTTTCACAAAGCGCTTCACTGCTAAGATCATCATTAGCACCACCTTTCTTTATGAACTCCGTAAGTCAGGCAACCTGTATAATGTGAACTTTCCCGCCGTATATACCGGCACAAGGAATTTTTGCATCTCATTACTGAACAGAACATTGTCTCGCGGGTCATATCCCAAATGACCATCCTTGTAGATACTTACCAATACCTCCTGATAGTTCCTGTTCAATAACAGATAATCGGCTTTATAGGTCATTTTAAGCTCTTTGATCCAATCTCCGGGGGTCCGGATGCTTAACATTTGTTCAACTGTATAATTGCCACTCAGAAATTTCTTATCAAAATAATAAGACTTATTCTCCCAGGGAGCAAAAACCACAGCATCATCAGGCAATTTTGTGTTTATGTACTTTGCCATTAAGTAATAATCGCCCAGCTTTCTCTCAAGATAGCTTTCCCTGGTGATCCGTTTTAGCACAACAGTAAGTTTAGAAATATGCATACGATACAAATAATTCATACTAGGTATAAAAGATAAACCCAAAACCACTAAAATAAGGCCTTTAACAAGAATATTTTTATGATTTAAAAGGATTTGCACCACCACATACCCAGCAACTATGCTCAAGGCAGCTATTCCTGCCATAAAATATCTATCCACAACATGCAGAAAGAAAAATATGTACACATACGCAAGGCCCAAAAACAATAAATACAATATTCTTCTATTAATATTCCTTAATAAAATAAGCCCGGGTAAAATAGCAAGATAAATAGGTGAAAGACCTTTAATACTGAAAAAAGATCCTAAGGAAAATGAAAGGTTCCACGGATAAAACATTAGATCCATTAAAGATCTTGAATGACCGATCTCCGTAACAAATCCCCCGCCAAATAGAGAACCAAGGTAAGGATATATAGGATCGCCCGTGATGATCCAAGATCTTAACAACCAAGGGAATGGCAGAAGTATTGCCGGAAATAAAAACAGGAACAATGAGAAAATTGACTTTCTTAATGCAATTTTATTTACATAAAAAGAATCATAAAAGATAATTATTGGCAGGATGGCAATTAAAAAGACGCCACTCAATTTGGTTGAAACATATAAACCAGCAAGAATTCCAGAAACAATAAGCCACTTACCTTCCTTCTTATCGCACCATTCAAAAGAGGCATATATAGATAATATTGCGAATAATAGGATCGCTGTATCAACTTTTGCAGTGGAAATAATATATAAAACAAACGGTTGAGACAGAAAAAAGGCAGCTGCGAATGCCCCGGACAGCTTTGAAACAAACTTTGCAGAAAGCATATATATCGCAAAGACCGCTAAAAGCGCTGTGCCAAATTGAATAAGCTTGGCAAAGATATCATTATCAAAAGCAAGTGGAATAGTGTATAGCATTTCAAAACCCATAGGCATGATCATTCCGACTAGCGAATCATGCCCCGGTATTTGTGTGTGTGTTAATGAGTGAAGCACAATAAAATTCTTGGGATATGCAAGATGATATACTAAACTATCCGTGCTTGTCGGAGGAGCTAAGGCCCCAATGAGACTTAACCCAACATAAATCCCGATAATTAACAGCAAAAAATAGAAAACAATGTGTTTTGGGTCTGGCTTGAAATCTTTAAAAGCATTCAAATTGCCCTTCCTAATTATTTCATATAGTTTTGGAATAGAAACCGCAGCCATCAAAACTAACATGGTGATAATTATCCAAAAATACAAAATTCCGAGGGCAGCAAAAAGAAAAATGATAAAAGAAAGTATTCCAAGACCAATAGCATATGAGAACAATAAAAATGCCATGTTATTGCCTATATTTAGCCTAAACAAACCCAAAAAATATGCACCGATCAGGCTGGACAGGGCTACAAATAGAATAAACAAAACAATATTGATCATTTATAAATACCCACAAAAGAAACTATTACAAAATATGTTTTTCCGGTAAATCGAATAAGAATATCTCGATAATATAATCCCATAACGAAAAACATCCAAAGAATTAACAAATTAATCCCAGCATTCCCTAACCGGATTTCGGCATTTCTTTTTAGATTGTTTGTTTTATTAAACACTTAAATTCAACCAAAACCTCTTATTTGTACACTTTCTTCATCCATTCAATCGTCTTTGGCACACCCTCTTCTAAAACAATTTTGGGATCATGCCCAAAAACTCTTTTAGCTTTTGATATATCAGGTCTTTTGTTAAGAGTATTATGCTTATCTTCCGGCAGATACTCGACTAGCGAGGGAGACGCCCCTGTGTGCTTCAATATCAGGTCACTTAATTCCTTCACACTCCTATATTCCTCTCCACCAATGTTATAGACCTCTCCCGCTTTAAAGTTTTCACAGACATTGGCCAATGTCGGGATAAAGTCATCAATATACATAAACACTCGATGATATCCTTCGTAAACCTGCCAGGGGATCCCGAACAGGGCCCGATAACAAAAAAGGCAAACAACACTACGATAATGATGATAATATTCACCCGGCCCATAAGCATTAAAGAACCGACAGCGAACAATCTGATTGCCTTGCCGCTTTTCAAAATTCATGATCTGGACTTCATTGACCCATTTAGTTGTCGCGTAGTCATTGTGTTGGATGATAGATTTCCGCAAAGGCAAGTCCTCATCTAATATTTTGCTGCTCTCCTCCCCATATATTTCAGAAGAGCTGGCAAATATCAGCTTAAAACCTTTTTTCTTCTGCAACTCAAGGATATTTCTGGTCCCGATAACGTTTGTTTCCCAGAGCGTTTCGTAATACTCTTCTCCATTGATGCGGCCAAATTCTGCCGCCAGATGATACACATAGTCATAGTCCTGCTCAAACACCCTCTCGAGCTGCCGATAATTTGCCACATCTGCTCGAATATAGTTTACATCACGCTGATGCTGCAGATCACACTGCCACACCTCGTGCCCTCTTTTCTTCAATTCTTCCACCAGGGGCACTCCCAACGTGCCCTTACTGCCTGTAACTAATATTTTCTTTTTTTTCATTTATGCACTCCTTATGCCGTCTTAATTGACCTGCTTCTGACGAAAAACAATTCGATCCTTGTATTTATTAACCAGTCTTTTTTGTTCACTATGAAGTTCCGCGTTGGTCAGATATTTCGTGCTGGTATAAGAATTCCTATATTCGTCGACAGTGCTCCAATCAACATTTTTATGCTTGACCGGGTCAAAATATGCTGATCCCGGATAAGGAGCAAGAATGGTAAAGCCTACGGCATCTGCCTGGATCTCATCAATAATATTCTCGGTCATTTTAATGTCTTCATGATCTTCATTGGGCATCCCAAGCATGAAATAAGCACGTCGGAATAAACCGAGCTCCGCGGCGCGGCTAAAACACCGGCGGACCTTGTCCAGGCTTATGTTCTTTTTCATGTCCTTTAATATCTTTGGCGATCCGCTCTCAACGCCAACCCACACCTCACGGCAGTTCGCCTTGACCATGAGACCAAGGGTCTCGTCATCAACAGAATCCACACGGATATTGCATCCCCATGGTGTTTTTGATCCTCGCCTGATCTTCTTTTCGCAGAATTCGATCACTAATTTTTTATAGATCGTAAAAGTGTCATCGCTGAATTTCATGAAATCAATGCTGAGGTCCTTGACCACAGCTTCAAATTCATCAAGAATATTGTCCGCGCTCCGGAATCTCCCCTTCCGCGACCAAAGCGCCTTGCTGGCGCAAAATGTGCAATCAAAAGGACAGCCCCGACTGGAAAAGACACTTGCGATCCTGTAGCCATTATCCCGGTAGGCCGTCATAATATTACGTTCCTGCTTAATGATCTTGCGGTCCGGAAAGGGCAAAGAATCAAGATCATCAATAAACGGCTTCTTAATAACCCGTCCCCGATCCCCCCTGACTATATCTAATATCGCCCTTTCCCCCTCCCCCACGACCACTGCATCAACACTTGCCTGCGCCAGCGTTTCCTCCGGAAGAACAGTCGGATGAACTCCGCCAAAAACAATGTGATTGTATTCTGTTTTCACTTTTTCTGCTAGGGTCAACGCATGTTTCAGCTGCGGAGATGTGCAGGAAAACGCAACAATATCAGCATCCTCGCAGCCTTTGATTATTTCCTCATCTGAATCATAGAACCCGCTGAAAAATTCTATATTATTGAATCCATTTTGCTTTAAATATGCAGCCATATAGCCGAAATTCAATGCCTCCCAGCAATGGAATGACCTTGGCTGAATAAATGCAATTTTCACTTGTTTGCCTTTCCCCAAGTTTTCACCTTAAAACCTTATTGCTCAACAACCCATAATATAAATCTTCGGCCTTGCTCATATTCTTGTCCCATTCAAAATACTCTTTTATCAGATTCAGGTTGTGCCTGACATATCTCTCTCTTAACTCCTTGTCATCCAGCAACCTAATAACTGCCATAGCGGTCGCAGAAACATCTCTCAAAGGCACAATAGACCCGTTTACGCCGTCTTTAACACATTCCCTGGGAGACGGCAGATCGCTGATAACCGGGGCCGCAGCACACGCCATAGCTTCCAGCAAAGATATTGCTATGGTATCGCCTGAAGGGATCGAGACGGAAACATCCGCCTCCGCATAACAGCCTGCCAGCTCACTTCGGTCGGATATATTACCCAGAAACCTCACGCTCCCAGCCACTCCCAATCGCCCGGCAAGATCGACCAACACGGCATCCTGGGAATTGCTGTGGCCGCAAAAGACAAATACCGCATTAGGGTGTTTTTTTAAGACCAGAGGCACCGCAGAAACAATAATGTCAATATTATAAAATTTCTCATTGCTTCTCGGGCTTATTATAATTGGAGCGTTTTCCCCGATATTCAGCTTCTTCCTTATGCGGGATGATCCGGCATGAGGGTTAAATATGGAGGTATCGACACCAAATGATATATAACCTGTCTTATTTTTGTAATTGCCGTATTTATTTACTTTAGCCCGTAGCTCTTCCGAATCAACCGTTATCAGGTTGGCATTGAAAAGCCCTTTTTTAACCGCATACTTTCGCATAAACGACCATTGGTATCGCCATACAATATCCCCGTTCCATGGAGTGACGACAAGGGGCCGAAAACCGGAAAACACGCCAAGATATGCCGGATAAAACATCGTATGCAAGTGTAAAATATCCGGATTTATCTTTCGGATCATTTCCCTCAAGCCCAGTATTTTCTTAATAATGTCAATTTTTAGAAAACTTACTATTGCGCGCAATCTGTGGTCATTGAATTCAAGTTTAAAATATCTCTCTATTCTATTCCCTGAACCGGAATTATTATCATTTAAGATATATTGCTCGATATGCGGCATGTTAGAATGGACATCGGAGATCAAAAAGACCTCATGGCCCTTTTTCACAAACCAGTCCATCCAGCGAAAAAGATGAACACTATTAGAGGGTCCCATGAACGCGATTTTTAATTTTTGCCTCATATAATTTATTAAACCCAGCAAAACCTACTCAAGAATACACTTTGCATTTAAATTAACGACACCCTGATGGGCCACATTCTCTTTTACGGTGAAGGCGAACAGATTGTTCTCATAAAAAAGGTATTCCACGGAATTTTGCTCATTCGTCCGGTAAACATTGCATCCTATTAAATAGGCGCCTTTTAACAAATTTACTGACAAGCTGAACTTTAATGTTTTTTCTTCACCCGCACGAAACTCATATTTTTGCCCATTTATAAGGTCCGAACTTGTATCAAATATCACCATCCCATTAGAATGCCGAACAAACATAGCAAAACAAACATTCTTAATTTCATTTTCCGCTTTGAATTTCAACTTAAGATCGACTAAGTCACCTGAATTGATAGCTCCACATGAATTGCCAATAGAATTGACCATTTTCTTGTCAGTTAAACTGATAGTAGGTAAAATGTCATTTGTGCCTGCCTTGCTTTTGGAAAAACTAAAATAATATTCATTAATTGCATCCTCAATGTCACCATCGTAAATCAATTCGCCCTTTTCAAGGAATAAAGCTCTATTGCATATCTTCCGCACCGAATCTAAATTATGCGAGACAAATACGATGGACACCTTGCGCTTCTTGTACTCAAGCATTTTGTCAAGGCATTTGTTTTGGAACGAGAAATCGCCAACCGATAATACTTCATCAATTAATAGAATGTCCGGGTCCAGATGAGCCGTAACCGAAAAACCAAGCCGCGCATACATGCCAGAAGAATATCTTTTTATCGGAGTATCTAAAAAATCGCTTAAACCAGAAAATTCGACTATCTCATCGAAACGCTTGTTAATATCACTCCTCTTCATCCCAATTATTGAACCGTAAAGATAAATATTTTCTCTTCCGGTAAGCTCGGAATGAAAACCAGCTGTCAATTCTATTAATGCACCAATTCGTCCTTTTTTTTCAACAGTCCCGCTTGTAGGATTTGTCACGCCGGCCAACATTTTCAGCATGGTGCTTTTTCCTGACCCATTTGCCCCGATTATCCCCAGAGATTCCCCTTCCTTTAAACCGAAAGAAACATTCTTCAATGCCCAGAAATGACCATCCTTTTTTTTCGTCCCTTTAAATAATCTAGCAATATCATCCCTGAGAGTCCTATAGCTCACCTGACCTAATTTGTATTTTTTAGACACGTCAACGACCTTTATTGCTTCATCATTATTTAGCATTTTAAATCACATCCGCAAACGACATTTCGAATTTTTTAAAAAAATTATAGGAAAAAAATAGTAGTATTATTATCACAATGGCTGCGATGCCCAAATAGAATAGATCTGGAGCAGCCCCTTGCAATAATACCCTCCTATAGCCATCAATAATTGGCGCCATAGGATTAAGCATATAAAAAGGCCTTAAATGATTAGGGACAATACTCACTGGATAAATGATCGGACTTATATACATCCACAATTGAGTTAACAAAGGCACAATATACTTAACATCACGATAATAGACAATAACTGCAGAGAAAAAGAACGCCACACCCAAAATAAGCATAATTTGCAACAATAATATTGGTATTAAATAAAGAACATTAACAGTCAACGGGATCTTATAGAATATCAACATCCCGCAAAACAAGATCGACGCGATGCAAAAATCAAAAAATGCCGATAATACGGAAGCTATTGGGAATATCTCCCTTGGCAAATATATTTTGGTTACCAAACTATTATTTGAAACAACGCTGGGGATGGCAAAAGCAAGCGCCGAAGAAAAAAACGTCCAGGGCAAAAGCCCGGCAAAAGAAAATATCGGGTAAGGGACCCCATCACTTGGAATTTTCATAAAATAAGAAAAAATTACCGTAAATATGGCCATCATGGATAATGGCTGCAATAGCGCCCAAACAAAGCCCAAAACAGACTGCTTATACTTTACTTTGATCTCTCTTAGGGTAATATTTAACAATAATTCGTTATAATGCAAAAAGATATTCTTGAAATTATAGAAAAGTTTAATCATTTTAAACGACTATTTTCCATTAGGGTTGTTGCTCTGAAAAACATCCCACAAATCCCCCAAAAGATCATCCCATACATAAACAAAACGCCAACAAACATATCCCCATTTGTCATAGAATGGGCAATATTCGCAATCATAAAAACCAAAAAAGACAGCCCCAAGTAATATCTTTCGCTAAAATGTTTCCTCCTGGCCATCAACATTTTGATCGCACTGATAATACTCAACACAATAAATGAGCACCAACTTATTATGCCCAAAAGGCCTGTTTCCAAATATATCCTTAAGAACATATTGTGAGGATCAAGAATATATCCTCGCGCCCAATTTCCGCCCTTGACCCGTAGATTAATATGCTGGGTAGGACAATAATTGGCCACATATTTATCCCACATGCCAGCCCCGATACCAAAGATCGAGTGGTCTTTGATCATAGCAACAGATCCGCTCCATGCGTCTAATCGCACCCGGGCAGAGGAAAAGCTTAGTCCCCTAGCCAGCGAAGCATATCTATTTAACGCTGGATTCGATAAAAAAGAAAATGAGATCATAAATAAAAAAACTCCAATCACAGCAATTGTTAATAAGAATGCCCTATTCCTCACAAAAAGGATCAAGACAAACATTCCAAGCAAAAAGGCAAGAACCGCAGACCGGCTAAAAGACAAGAAAACCAACAGAGTGAACGCCAATAATATGCCGAAATACATTCTTTTTCTAAGCCTTTCTTTTTCGGAAAATATCATAAATAATACCAGCGGAAAAACAGACATAAGCAATATCGCCAATATGCCGCTGGACAGACCGCTTGTGATGCTCGCCTTATAAATATCAATTAAGCTGGAAAATCCCCCTCCGAATCTTTGAACTAGGTAAAAGAACGTACCAACGCTCAAAGTGACACTGACGATCAACACATTTGATAATTTCTTGATCTTTTCAAAAGAATCAATGCTAAAAAAAACAACCGGAAACATCAGGATCGGATAAAGATACTGCAAGACATATTCATTAAAGCTTCTCCCTGGCTCAACAGAAAACAGAGCGGAGATCAATCCAGATCCCAGCAGCATAAACAAACAAAGCATCGCCATGATCTGAAAACCAGACAAAACAATTTTCTTTCTGAAAAACATAATAATTAAGCCCAAAAATAAAGATAAGCTGAAAAACGTTGTGGGCGTGAAAACAAATAATCCGACAAATGTCTCCTTATTTAGCCCCAACCAATATTCCAACAAATTTAGCAGAGGAAAACAAAAGAAGAAAATATAAGCCGCACGATTCAGTTTCCCCGAAAACTCAAAATACAGCATCAACAAATAGGCGGAAGACAAAAAGACTATTAACATCATTAACGGGGCATGTATGTTTGCCTTCAGAGAAACAAGACCAGTAAAAACCACCAAAAAAACAAATAAAAACAAGCTAATTATTTTATATGATATAGTTGGACCCAGATTACGCCAATCGATATCCTTAACAAAACCATGAAGGCGATCAATATCCGATATTCCAATTGCCGCCAAAATGAGCATCCCGGGAACAATCAATATATTTATTAATCCCACAAACCCGAGTGAAGGCGACCGGAGATAATTTACAGTTAGCATTATCTGAGCAAACAAAAAAAACATTTTTGAAAATAAATACCTATTATTTACAATTATTAATCTCATAAACATTATTGTAATATATATGCCCCGATCCTTCGAATAATTAAAGCCAAGTTGTCTTTTCTGAGTTTTCTTATTAAATTGACAACTTTTGCTGGTCTTAAATAAAATTTTAAAAAAGCTTTTCTTTGCAGCTGTTTAAGCTCATTCCTTGATATGCCCCTAGGGCTAAAAGGCACATCTGTGTTAAAAAAATCAGACCAATTTATCGATTTACATAACTCCTTTATTTCTTCATTTTCCATTATCTCGCTTCCTGGGATAGGAATAAAAGCTGCAAAGTGCGCCCAATCCAATGGGAGATCTCGCGCAAAATTTATGGTTTCTTCGATATCCTCCAGGGTTTCTTCTGGATATCCCAACATAAAATAGCCGGAAACCTCAAAACCAACCTCTTTGATCAAATTGACCTTTTTTAAGATCTCATCAGGTTCTAGCTTTTTCTTCATATGCCTAAGAATGCGCGATGACCCAGACTCAATACCAACATAGATATTGTAAAAGCCAGCCCTCTTCATAAGAGAGAGAAGTTCTCTGTCGATCCGGTCAAGCCTTATTCCATTTGGGCAAGAATATGTAAGCGGCAGGTTCAACTCAATTAATCGTTTGCAAAATTTCTTTGCAAAATCCAAATTGAACGTGAAATTATCATCTTCTATGTGGATCTCCCTTATGCCGAATTGTTCATGCAAGATCCGTATTTCTTCCATAACATTATTTATGGACCGATACCTTAATTTTCTACCGACAATATTATGCGCCGAACAAAAAGTGCACAAATAAGGGCACCCCCTGGTCACTATAATCGGGGCAAATGGATATTGCCTTGTAAACACCCCATTAGGCACGCCCCTATATGAACGCAGTTTAATTAGATCCCAGCTCGGAAAGGCTATCTCATCCAAATTTTCCGTAAATGTTTTGGGGTTCATATTTGTCATTCCATTTGATTTCCATACAAGGCCCGGAATATTTTTTAGGTCCCTTTTAGCAGGTTCTTTCGATATCTCTGCAAGTAATAACGGGAACCCCTTCTCTGCTTCGCCGGCAAAAGCATAATCTAAAGATCTGAGGTGAGCTAAAGTCCCGGATGGGTCCCCAGAAGGATGCGGGCCTCCCGCAATCGTTATTATATTTGGAGACATTTTCTTGATCGCATCTATACTTTGATTTACATTTTCCAGATCACAGGTAAAAACCGTAAATGCCACAACATCCGGCCGGTTTCTTGCGACATAATCCCTAAACTCCTTGAGGTCAAATCCTTCCTTAACACAATCCAAAATAGTTACATTGTTGGCATTCCTTATTGCAGAGGCGAGATACCCCAATCCCAAAGGGGGCATAAGATTTAGAATGTGTTTTTTTTCTTTTATTGGCTGAACTAAAAGTACATTAAGCATTATTAATTACCAAGCACCTTATTTTAATAATATTGTCTATGACAACATCTTTTACAAATTGGATATGATATCCCTTGTTTACGAATATTCTGCCTGAATCTTTTATATTCCCCATTATTCCATATATCCTTCAGACTCACATTTTTAGCATTACCCACCACAGCATCAACTTCTTCACAGGGAATCACATTGCCATTCGGCTCTATAATAAGAGAAAACCAAGGAAATATGCAGTTATTTTTATTATATGGGAAGTCTGGATCATTATAATATACTTCTATATCCTTGGTTTTTATATCAGGAAGGAATAACACTGGAATTCTAAACTTATTTTCCCTGATCAGTTCAACTTGCTCTCTAATACTTTCGATATTCATATTATCTTTATAATTAAACGGAAACATTGCATGCTGAAAGGTGACACAGCTTGCATGGCTATTCTCAAATTCTCTAACTATTTCAATTAGGTTTGATTGGTTACTATTATTTATTGGACAGGAAAGATTTATAATGGTTTTATTATCTCGATCATACCCATCAAAAAACTGAAGAGATGAAATTACCTGCCTATAATCATTAACATTTAAAGAAATATTAATCTCCTTAAGCCCTTTTATTGCGGCAAGAATATTGCCGTATTTGTTCATATTTATTCCATTGGTGGTCAGTGAAGTTTTGTACCCTTTTTCAGAAAAATATTTGAGGATCTCAACGAAATCTTTGTTTATTGTAGGTTCGCCACCAAACAAATGGATGCGAGGCTTAAAATAGAAAGATTTACTTATATTTTCTTCTAGAATTTTGGCATCATCAATGTTCATGTCTGGAAAAGTTTTGCCTTTTTCTTTTGATTGATAGCAAAAATAACAGTTCAGGTTGCATCGATAAGTTAGCACAATCACAATAAATCTAGGAGGAATGATATTATACCCTTCAAAGAGTTGCGCTAAATAAAGCGCTTTTCCTATCTTAATATTTGGAAGATTCTGAAGTTTCTTTAAATTCATTAATGTTTTCACCTTACTTATTTCACCTTTAGATAAAATAGACTGAGCAAAAACGATGTGTAAATAAATTGTATGCCTAAGATAAAAAACATACTTGCAAATACTGCCAGATCAAATCTCAAGAGAGTGATTGAAAATGGCAAAAACCCCATATACGAAAACAATAAATAACTAAATGACAAAATGCTGAAGATGATCAAAAGAATTCCACATAACAATCCTCTTTCCAAATTAAAATATCTGCTAAGAAATGTAATGCTTTTTTTGGAGATGTCAAAATGTCTGGAATAACTAAAAGCTTCTGCGGCCAATCCCAAGCCAATGATCTGAGCCCCCAATAAGAATAAAAGCATACTTGAAAGCAGATGATATTGAGAAAAAACAGGTAGCAAAAATTCTGGAATAAAGATATCTCGCAAAAGAAGTGCAATCATTCCCCCCAAACCAGCTAGCAAAAAAACCACACCTGGCAGAAAAAATAACCATGAAGAAGCGAAAAGTAACATGAATCTCAGATGCCGCCAACCGTCAGGCCAAGCGCTGAGATGAGGCTTGCGCCCCCTTTTATCCTTATACAAATTACAAGGAACCTCGGCGATCTTGAGTTTACAAACCGATGCTTTGACAATCATCTCGGTCGCAAATTCCATTCCACCTGCTTTCAGATGCATTTTAAGAAAAGCGTCTTTCGTAAGTGCGCGCATCCCACAATTTGTGTCGCCTATCCCAGTTCTAAAAAGGAGATTCATAATCCACGTTAATACTGGAGTACCAAGATAGCGGTGTAAGAAAGGCATTGCCCCTTTTTGAATATTTCCTTTAAAACGATTTCCAACTACAAAATCATAGCCTTCTTCTAGTTTCTCAATAAAAGGAGCAATTTCTTCAAAATTATAAGAATCATCAGCATCTGCCACTATTAAAAATTCGCCTTCAGCCGCTTTTAAGCCATCAATACATGCAGACCCATATCCTTTTTGCGAAACCTTGACAATTCTAGCTCCGGAACAATCGGCAATTTTAACAGAATTGTCCGTAGACCCGTTATCTGCAACAACAACCTCTCCATCAAGATTTAATTCTCTTATTGCTTTATACGCCTTATCAACACAAATGCCAATCGTCTTTTGTTCGTTAAGACATGGGATAACAACCGATAATTTCATAAATTTTGCCTTAAGACACACAAATTACTTATTAAAGTAAATTAATTTAAAAGAAATGAACATCAAACAAAAAAAGAACGCAATCCCCAAAGATATGATCATATTTTTCATTAATCTTGGCCCTGACGGAGCCAAGGGCTTCTGCGCCTCATCAATAACAGTAAAGTTCATATTAATGGCTTTTCTGTTAAGAAAAAGCGATAATTCGGCTAAATAATGAGTTGCCAACTCGGCCACTTTATCCTGATCTCCTAAAGTTGCGCTAATTACAATTAAACCATTCTTGCTGACAGAAAATCCCATAATACCCCCGCTCAATTGTTTAGCCGCTTTTTTAATATCAGCCGAAGTAACTTGGTCAGAAGGCAAACCCAGGATCAAACCCGCAAGAGAATGCTTCTTCAAAACATTTTCAGCCAAGGTCTGGCTTTGCAATGCCACTAAAAGAACATTCGCCTTAGTCTCCGAATGAGTTAGCATTCCCAATCCTGTTCCAGCCAAAAAATCAGCAATTCCACCACCGCTGCCCCCCGCAATTGGCAATATTGTGGCTTTTGCAGTGTAAGATTTCGGAGTTGTAAAATAGAAAAAACTTGCCAACACAACCGCAATAACAAAAAACGCCGCCAACATCCTGCGGCTTTTAATAATCGTTTCAATAATATCCTTAAGTGTAATCTCTGCACTCACAAATAACTCTCCCCTATTTTGTCACAGCCAAAACCAAAGCATAGGCCGTTGCAAACTTAATAATAACATCTAGCGTATCCATAAATCCCTTACCCCAATTATAAGCAATTTCAAATTTTTGCGGCACAATAATAGTATCACCGCGCAGCATCTCTGTATTAAACACATTGTACCGATCACTGCTTAAAACCGAACCATCCCCTCGTAAAACATAAACAGAACCTCGGTCAGCCTGCTTATTTAAGCCGCCGACTTTTTCAATATAATAAGAAGCCTGTTTGCCTTCTTCATATAATATGGAACTGGAATCATAAACCTCACCTAAAACGCTGACAACTGAAGGTTGTTGCGGAACATCAATCGAATCCCCATCTTCAAGCACAATATCATCAGCAGTATCAGCCAAATTTTCAGGGTTATTTATACGAACGATAACTCGTCCTTTAGCCTGTGTTTTTCTTAATTTTTCCAGTAATTGTTTTGATCGCATATATCGTTCATTTAATATCATAGCCTCTTCAGGCGAACTAGCCCGCATCGACGTCTCTAAAACAATGCGCTTTTCCATTTCTTGCAGCATTTTATCAAAGCTGGTTTGCTGGATACTCTTGGCTGATTCCCTGATAAAAACCGTGCCAAAAAGAAAGGCTTTATCAGTAAAGCCTCCAGCCCGCTTAATTAAAGAACTTAAGCTTTCACCTTCATTAATTGCGTATTTTCCAGGAATATTAAGCTCTCCGCTTATTGTCACTTCCATCTTGGATTCTCGTTCAGCATGAACAACAACTTTGTCCAAACGCTTAAGCAATAAATTTTCTGACCCATCGCCAGCCAAGGCCTTTTTAAGGTTAAAAGAAATAACTTCGGTTACCTTGCCCTCGCCATTTTCTTTTATTCTAACCACTTCGGCCCTATCCAAATAAGCCTTAAACAATAAGGCGTCACGAGAGGATATCAAATCACTAACCTTCATACCCTCTTTGAACTCATAGGTACCAGAATATTTCACTGCCCCTTCCAAATAGACCAGGTTTTCAACTTCGAGATAAATAGAAAAGACCTGAACAAGGTCCATGTTTTTAATGACAATATCAGCTAAACTACGATCAGTTTTAGCAATATTTAAATCCTCAACAACATTGCGCTGATGAGCATTTACTCGTTGCAATTGGACACGATTAAGATAACTGGTTGGCAAAAAACCACCAGCCAAGCCGATCACATCTTTAAGATTGCCTTTACCATTGATCTCATAAATAGCCGGGCGAGCCACATTACCCGCCACACCCACCACCTCTCCAATTAAAGGAACAAATATAATATCCCCATCTTGTAACTGCCTGTCCCCTTCTTTTTTTCCATAAAGCAGAAAATCATATAAATCAACCCTGGCAATCTGTCGTCTCCCTCGAATCAGCTTAATTTTCCTTAATGAACCTTTTTTTGAAGGTCCACCACATGAATAAAGCGCATTAAACGTAGTAGAAAGAGCGCTTAGCGTATAACTGCCAGGCTTTCGCACTTCCCCTAACACATAAACTCGGATCGACCGCATCTTGCCCATAGCAACACTAACGTTTATTTCTTGATAAAATGGCCGCAAGGTATTGGCTATATGTCTTTCCAAATTGCCAAAGCGTACCCCAGCAACACTAATTACCCCTGCTTTGGGCAGAGTGATCATTCCTTCCCGATCAACACTTACTCGAAAAACACCTTCGCTAATACCCCAGAGGGTGATGGTAAAAGAATCATCCGGCCCGATAATATAATCAGGTGTTACTGGAATATTTTCACGCGGAGCAAAAGTTGAGACAGATCTGCGAAAGATATCATAGCCAAATTGAGATAGAGCTGGGGCTTCTGCAATCCCAAAGCACATAAACATTTCTAAGACTGAATCCTTTTCTTTTTCAACTACTTCAGTCTCTTTTGGTAATTCAGTTGTAAGCGATGGGCTATCACCTGGCCCCATTGACTGCACCCTAAGCATTTGCCTAATTTGAACAATATCTGGAACAACAGCAAATGTTGGGGATAACACTAGATTTAATATCGTTAGAATCAAAAAAGAGACAAAAGACCTTCTTAACATTAATACTGACCTCCAGGATTTTGCACTCTCAGGTGGGACGCAACCCAACCGTAGAATTATTTAATTTTTCGCGTAAACTACGCAATTATCGCATATTTTAGGGGGTTTGGTCAAGGTATTAAGAAATTTGGGGGAGAAGGATTCGAACCCTCACAAGCAGAGTCAGAGTCTGCTGTCCTACCATTAGACGATCCCCCACTATTACGCGCAATATATTAAAGAACTATTTTTTCCTTAAGAAACTTTCTTCCTTGACCGGTTTTCAAGAACTTCTCCCGCCTCATTGCTTCGCTCCTAGTCCCAAAGCTTTCTTGATAGACCAATGCCCAAGGAATTCTCCCGCTAGTATACCGGCATTTGCCAGCATTATGCTCCCCAAGTCTTTTTTCTATATCATTACTGCTGCCAACATAATTGGTATTATGTTTCTCGCTTCTTATAACATATACATAGTAACCCATCTATTATGTCAGCTTATCCTTAAGGATTCTCCGCCGGAGGCGGATGCGCCTCTGGCGCAGAACCCTCACAAGCAGAGTCAGAGTCTGCTGTCCTACCATTAGACGATCCCCCAACGTTCTATTTAGCTAATTTTTCAACCAATGCCTTGATCAGAGGCACATACGCAGGTAATTTCTCGTAAATTCCCTCTGCCATGGCTTCATTGTAGATATGGGAAGTCAAATTTCTAGTATCGGTCATATCCAACCACGTTGGGTCATTTGCCAGCAAACCAAGCTGAAACGCTCCCCTTATCGCATCTTTAGGGCTGAAAACCTTGAGACCTTTCTCTCCCACATAGGCTTTCATTGTTTTCCAACTTAATTCAAAAGTAAATTCAAATCTTTGAATTGCTGAATCTCGAATGTATTCATCTTTTTTCTTTTTCATAACATCATCAAACCTTAACCAGGCCTTTTTCAATTGGGCAATCAAATTTTCCAATTTATCTTTCATAAAGCACCTCGACTTTCGCTAAAGCCACCTTTTTAAAATCTTCTCCTACCTTGTTAAAATCAACCACCTCAATTTTTTGCATTACTCGAAGATTTTCAAGATCATCCTGTATGCCAAATAAATCACTCACCGGAATTTGTTCTTGAGCCGCAATGCCCACATCATAGTCAGAACGTTCATTGGCTTCGCCCGTTACTCTTGAACCAAACAGAAAAATCTTATAATGCGGTAGCTTTAGGCGATTCTTGATAATCTTAACGATCTCTTTTTTTATGTTCATCTAATAACGTCGCGAAGCAACACATTCATTTGACATTTGTCACTTCGTGCTGAAGCACTTCAGTGCGAAGCATTGGTCATTGGACATTCAGTATGGCAAAGCCCACCACTGTGGTCGAAAGATCAGAATATAAAGTCCGTAAAGAGTAATAAAAACTGCTAGCGCGATGAAAACACCAAAGCCGCCTTTAAGCGGTTCGTGCCATTTTTTTCTCATCCAATAAGCAAAAAGCAGGGCAAGCAAGCCGGCAATTGTCACTGCAGAGCCCTTAAACAACGGATTCATATTAATGAACTGAATTACTTTTGCACTAGTTTCATACATAGTTTTATAAGTGTAGCAATCAGAAGACTAACTTGTCAATCATATTAGTCGTTTGATCTTCGTATAAGACATATTATGTCAATTATTCAAAAAGCCCTTTTTGCTTTTACTTTCTTTGTCTTGATACAAAGAAAGTAACAAACCTGCCTGCCCTTCGGGTTGAACCCTCCTTCGGACCGAAGTCCATCAGGACGAGGTCAGGGTGAAACCGGCAGGCCCGCCGCGGCGGGCAGGCAGGGAAAAATCAAA
>SDBU01001294.1_pt1 | contig 36216 bp, 38 predicted proteins | sample 2277071 | NCBI WGS metagenome assembly SDBU01 (sample SAMN10397929, study PRJNA504765) | marine sediment metagenome | isolation source: marine sediment core GS08_GC12, 126 cmbsf | place: Arctic Ocean: Gakkel Ridge, Loki's castle | collected 2008 | reverse complement strand
CTGATTCGAAACAACGGTTACAGTGCCCTCACAAAAACAGTGTTATCGATGTAGTGGCACATAAATGTGTTATCGATGTATTGGCATTTACCAACTAACAACTAACCACTAACAACCAACAACTAATAACTGGTTACGCATCACACATCACGAATTACTAATCACCAATCACTAATCAATCGCCGCGCTCTTTATACCAGTTGAGCAGAAATCGCTCCGGTTCATTCCCCTCGGCAGAGATATCTCCCTCCACTACCGCCTGAACCAGGGCTTGTTTTGCCTGGCCCACAAACGGGCCTGCCTCGATATTCAGTAGCTCCATGATCCTGGTGCCGCTGATAGGGGAAACCGGCGGCGGCACCTTGTCGGCAAGTTCTGCTATCCTTTGTTTAAGCATACCCAGCGCTCTTAAACTGCCTGCCCTGAGCCTGAGAGCCGAAGAGTCGGCCTCCAGCAGAGCCAGGAGCTGCGGCAGGTTGTCCCCTGCCCTCGATACCAGACGCCTTATTGCCCTGTCCGTCCACTCGGTATCGTACTGGACCATGTGAAGCCTGATGAGCTCCGAAACTCTTTTTATCCTTTCCTTGCCAAACCTCAACCTTGTTAGCAACTCCGCGGCAATATTGGCGCCAGCAGTCTCATGGCCGAAATATCTGTCCACGTCACCGGCACTTGTTCTCACCACCGGCTTTCCGCAGTCGTGGAGCAGAGCTGCCCACCTGAGCTCCGGTTCTGGTTCGACCCTGTCTACTACTCTCATAGTGTGCTTAAAAAGACTCGGAAAGTGATAAGGGGTCCGCTGTCTGAAATGGACCATGGCCTCTATCTCCGGAGCAATAACGGCAAAAACCCCCCAGCTTGCAAGGGATGACAGGCCCGCTGAGGGGCAGGTTCCCACCATGAGCTTGTCAAGCTCATCCCTCAGCCTTTCCGCTGCTGTCCCATGAAGAAGGACGGCAGCTTTTTTTGCCGCGGCTGAAAAAACCGGGAATAAGCGATAGTTGCCGGTACTGCGCAAACGCGCCGCCCTCAATATCCGCAGAGGATCATCTCCGAGGGTGACAATGGGATTGAGGGGCGTTCTGAGGACCCCCGACTGCAAGTCTTTAAGACCTGAGCCCGTCGGGTCCAGTATCTCAAGTGCCGAGGAGCCAGGTTTTACCTTGAGCATATCGATGTAAAGAGCGTTTACGGTAAAATCCCTAGTGAGGGAATCCCGCACCAGCGGATCTGCTACTTCGGGCGCAAGGCCCGTTCTGAGGCTCTCCTGCGTGACTTCCACCGGACCTTCCGGACCGGGAACAAGGTAGGTTCCGAAGCGGTGAAAGGCAACCGGCTCCCTGACTTGCCAGCTTGATGAGAGCTCTTCTGCCAGCCTTCGAGCCCCGCTATTGTCAGGACCCATCACCACCAGGTCCCAATCCTTCGGCAGGGTTCTACCCTCAACCAGGGTTCTTACAGAACCTCCAACCAGATAAACAGACAGCCCCAACCGGATCGCGATTGGGGCTGTCTGTTTCGACAAAGCTACAATGCTTCCCCTTACATCCTCGGAAAGCTTAATCCGCTGTATCGCGATGCTCCCCCTCCTTGGATTTCGGGCTCGCAGCAGGCTTTTGTGAACCCTTCTTTCCGGCCTTAAGGTAATCGCTGATCACGTTCAGGATCTCGTCATGATCAAAGGGCTTGACCAGATGATCATCGGCTCCCGCCTTCTTGATCTTCCTGGTTATCTCTTTGCCTCCGGATGCAGAAACCACGACCACTGGTATATCTTTTGTCGCCTTATCCTTCTTTATCCTCCTGCAGACTTCGTAACCGTCCACATCCGGCATCATAAGGTCCAGCAGGACCAGTTCGATCCCGTTCTTCTTAATTAAATCCAGCGTCTCATCCGCATCAGAGGTAGTATAGGCATCGTAACCGTAACGTGGAAGGATCATGCTCATCATACTCAGGAAGGCGTCGTCATCGTCAACGACCAGGATCTTTTCTCCCCTCCCCTCAGCGGCCCTCTCATGGGTTACCGCCCTTGATACTTTTTCCAGACCCTCCTCCGCATAGCTCTCGCTTACTGAATCAGGATCGCCGGGAGGCAGAAGGATCATGAAGGTTGTGCCCCTTTCTTCTTCACTGTCCACAAAGATCTTGCCGTTGTGGGCGATCACTATTTCCCTGACGATGGAAAGTCCCAACCCTGAACCGCCAAACTGCCTGGTGGAGGAGCTGTCAACCTGGTAAAAGCGATCGAAAATATAGTTCTGCTGCTCAATGGGAATTCCGATTCCATTATCGCTGACCCTGAATTCCACGAAGTCGGTCTTCGATTTTATGCTGAACGCCACCCAGCCTCCGGCTGGAGTGAACTTCTGCGCGTTGTCCAGCAGATTCTGGAATATCTGCAATATCTTCTGGTAATCCCAGTACACCTCCGGGAGATCTCCCTCAACATCCAGCGTTACCGTGATCTTCTTCTCGTCTATGCTAGGCTTATAGGACGAGATGATCTTCCTCAGGATCTCCTCCGGGTTGCACGGCTGCCTGTCAAGCTTGAACTCTCCTGACTCAATTCTCGTCAGGTCCAGGAGGTCTTCAATGAGACTGAGCTGGTTTACCCCCTGTTCCTTTACTACCGATAGTACCTCTCTAAGAGTCTTGGACGGTTTTCCATAGTTCTTTTCCAGGATCAGCGACAGGTAGCCGTTGATTACAGTCAGCGGAGTCCTCAATTCGTGTGACATGATGGAAAGGAACTTGTTCTTTACATCATTGGCTCTTTTCAGCTCCTTGTTCATATCCTGGAGCATATCGTAGTTTTCCTGGAGTTTGTGTTGGGCCTCTTCAAGCTCCGCTGCCGTAGACTGGAGCTGCACATATGACGCCTGGAGCTCTTCATTGGTGGATTCAAGCTCCAGATACTTGTGGTTGATCTCCTGCTGCTTATCCCTAAGGGCGATGGTCCTTTCCTGAACCTTCTTTTCCAGTGACTCGTTCAGCTCCTGGAACTGTTCTTTTTTCTTAACGAGGCGGCTTTCACGATTTGCGAGTACTTCTGCCATGTAATTAAAACGTTCCGCAAGGAGCGCCATTTCATCCTTGCCTTCCAGTTCGATCTTGTGATCGTAATCGCCCTGAACTATGGCCTCGGTACCTCTTGTGAGGCGCCTTACGGGGTTCGCAACCGCTCTGATCGTGAAGATTATGCCGCCCAACACCAGGATGATAGTGATCATGACCGTTGCGTTGTGGGTTTTCGATATCCTGGAGATGGTATTTTCCATCTCCACGTGGATGTGCTCCAGCATGGGGGTCGTTTCGTTATCCAGGTCCGCGACCAGACTGTAGATGTTTTCAAGGCTGGTTAAAAGACGTCTGCTGATGTCTTTTGTCTGGCCACCCTCTCCGCCTGTGATCAGCATGCTGGCCATCATGGTGAAATCGTTAAAAGAACTCTCGAATTGAGCCAACACCTCGTTAAGGCCCTTGACAAGTTCTCCCGAGTCCTCGTGGCACATTCCGCATCCCTTGTCGGTCACCATCCTGGGGTTGACTTCACCTTTCAGCCTGGTGAGGGTAATGCTCATAGCCGTGACCTGCCCAACGAGCCGCCGGAGCTCCTCAGGATCCTCTTTTGCAACACTGATCTCGCTAACGGCCAGCAGGGCCTGCGTGTGAAGCTCCCCGATATCCCTGAGCACCTGGTCCATCTGGTTGTAGGCAGAATTGTAATTGCTGAACTTTGTCATGAGGGAGGCGACGATACCGCCGCCCAACAGGACTACAATAAATATTGTGGAAAGACCTATGATGATGTTTCGCTTCAAGGCTATCTATCCTTCTGTTTAAGCTTTCTGTTGAGATGATCCACGATATTGATCTTGTCAATATCAAAACCGGCTTTTTCAACAACCTCTATAACGGTATTGTAATCTTCCGGTGGTGAGGGGATGAACTTTTTAGCCCCGAATTTATCGAGAGCTTTTCTGCCCTCAGGGGAGTTGTGCATCTCCAGTAGTGTCTGTTTCAGTGCTTCACGGATAGCAGGATCCATCCCGGCCGTCACCGCGAATGTCGCGTCGGGGAATTTTCCCCCTTCATAGAGGATCTCGATGATTTCATTTAGTTCCGGATTTTTTCTCATGGTCTCCTGGAAAACCGTGTTCTTGGCGGCCCCGATATCCGCAAGGCCGTTCGATACCGTCCACAGGGCGGCATCGTGGCTTCCTGTCCGCATCATCTCGGAAAAGAAGTCCCAGGGCTCTTTTTTTATCCCCTCTGAGCGCATAATATACAGGGGAAAGAAAAAACCTGCTGATGTGTGCCTGTTGGCAAAGGCAAATGATCTGCCCTCCCAGGTCTTTATATCTTTTGTTACCTTGGAGCCCACTTTGGTAAAGATAACAGAGTGGTAGTTAGATTCCCCCGAATTCCAGACCGGGCGAACCAGGGGTATTAAACCGTGCCTGGTCATCCCGTGCACCATGAGGAAGCTGCCAAGCACCCCGGCCTCGGCCTCACCATCTTCCAAGGTTTCCATCACGTCTTCGTAATCTTTCAGGACATGGAATTCGAGATCCACAGGCAGGATGGAGCAGATGTAATCACGCATTGTCATGTACTTACTCTGCTGGTTAAAGATATTGCGCTCTGGAACCAGTACAACCTGGATATTTTTTTTCACTTCGTCTGAAGTAGAGGAAACTGGCAGTGCCAGAACCACGGCCACAGCCACCATTATTACTACTCTACTCCACTTCCTCAAGGACATATTCTCTCCTACCAAGGCCAATCTCCTCGCCATGGGCAAGGAGCGGCTCCCAGTCGATCCCTGTAACGCTTCTGAATTTATCCTTCGCGTCAAGTTCTGTGAGCTTGCTCCCGGCAAGCCCCTGGGCCCTGTTCGCCATGTCTATCGCGGCCTGATCAATAGCCACTGGATCAGTTGACACCATTATCCCGACGTCGGAAACGAAGGGAGGGTCATTGAAATCGAAACAGTCACAGTCCGGGCTTATGTTGAAGAGAAAATTATAGGACAGGTGTTTACCCGCCTTGTTTTTCAGAACGCCATATGCGTACTCGGAAGTCTTCTCGAGAAGGGCAGGTATGTCAGTCTTCCAGTTAACCGCTATGGCCCCGTCAGTACACACTACAGTACACTCGCCGCACCCTATACAGACGGTTTCGATGATCTGTGCCGGCTCTCCTTCTTTCAAGTTGATGGAATCTGCCGGACACCACTTCACGCACCTTCCGCATGAGGTGCATTTCTCAGAATCAACCACGGGGAGCACGTCCGAATGCAGCTCCTGTTTGCCGGAAGGGGCCGCGCCTCCCATCCCGATACTCTTGATAACCCCCCCGAAGCCGAAAAGTTCGTGGGCGGTGAAGTGCGCCAGGGTGATAATGACATCCGCATGGTAGACGGCTGAAGCGATCTTTACTTCCTCGAACCGCTTGCCGTTTACCTTCTCTGTGATGTAGTCGAGCCCGATGAGCCCGTCGCCGATAACGAGTGGCGCGCCCAGGGTGGCGTAGGAAAAGCCGTTTGCCATGGCCGTTTCCAGGTGGTCGATGGCGTTGCCGCGGCTGCCCTTGTAAAGAGTGTTTGTATCCGTCACGAAGGGTTTGCCCCCGGCCTTTTTCACCTCGTCCACGATCACCCTTGCGTACATGGGGGGCAGGAAGGCGGTGTTTCCCGCCTCGCCGAAGTGGAGCTTGACCGCTACCTTGTCTCCTTCGTCTATGTGATCAGCAAAGCCGCTCTTTTCAAAGAGCTTCCTGGTCTTGTCCAGGAGGTTGTAGCCTACTTTGGAGCGAAGATCCGTGAAATATACTATTGGGTCAGACATCCTATGTAACCCTAATTGGGATTACTATTGCTATCGAAGGGTTCGTAGATTAGGTACGCCCTGGCACCGGGGTCGTCTTCGCCGTGATTTGGATAAATAATGTCACCATCCTGAATCTCCTGATCAACAGCATTCTGGGTCGTAATACCTGTACCCCAAAAGTTGCCTTGAGCGCTTATTGCCAGGTAATTAGTACTCGTACTTGTCACAATAACTTCATAAGGTAAGTTATTGAATATACCGTTCCTGCCCCCTGTTTCACAGATGTTAAAGGCGGAACACTCTCCCAAAACAGGCAGGTCGCTCAGACTTGTAAAGTCGAAGTCGATATAGACCCCACCACTAAGATTGGTGGAAATTGTATTGTTGGTGAAGACAGGCCTGGCATTGCCTTCAATGCTTACACCGTAACCAGCATTGCCGCTAATGGTATTATATCTAATGATCGGGCTTGCACTCACGCCCAAAAACCTTATTCCATTTGAAGGATCTGCAGCCGGGCTAGTGATAATGCAGGATGATATTCTCGGGGAACCATTTTCAACAGCTATGGCAGTAGAATTATCAACAAAAACAGTACTGTTAATATACCCTGACCCCCCGGTGATGTAGATACCTCCTTCTACGCCACTTGGTTGACCAAGTTGGTTAGTAATAAAGGAGTTTTCTATAGCATAGGTAACCCGGTCCAAGTAGACTCCGCCCCTATCATTTCCATCTGCATCAAAGTTGTCTATCATTGTATCCGTTATCGTCAGCGATACCGAAGTTCCAACAGGGACTACGTTGTCCTCAGCAAATATCGCAAATCCCTTCTGGCCTTCAAAGATACTATCACTAACAGATACACTTGCCGCGACGTCAGAGATTTGCAAGGCATTAACTGCTCCTTTTATCCTCACCTTCCTGAGATCAATGCCAGTTCCCACTGAAAACAGTCTGGCCGAAGTAAATGTACTTTCGAGGACAGTTGCTGGGGTCATATCAACTGCTGAATAATTAACAGAGGTGATCGCCTGACCGTACCCGCTCCCGACTATTATCAATTCGACTGAATTTTCCAGAACGATGGCAGTTGAACTGTCGCCGTAGGCACCACCTGTGCCGGAGCTCAGGTAGATCACATCATCTGCCGTAGCCGAGGTTACAATGCTCTCCAGGCTTCCAATTACTGAACTCGAGGTCTTGGTATACGCGGTTCCCGCCCCCGCGGTTTCCCAGTTGCCCGCCCTGTCCTGTGCCTTGGTCCGAATAGTTGAAGCAGCTGACGGCACGCTTTCCTTTGCCAGGTAGACCCAGGTCATTGAGGAACCAGTTCCTGAAACTGTAGTGTCTTTCCAGGTCAATCCATTGTCAAAGGAGATTTGAACTGCATTTATGGAGAAGTTGTCTGATGCGGTCCCGGAGAATCTTACTCTGGTGCTGGTACCATCGCTGTTGCCGTTATTGAAGAATAATGTATCGGGAGCGTCTGTGAGGGTTGAACTGGGAGCGACTAAGTCTTCGCCGCCGCATCCGGCAAAGAGCATGAGGAAGGGCAGCATAAGTGCGAACGAAAGGATAACTTTTCTCATCAATTCACCTCCTGAAAAGGCTCTAAAAAACGGCAGTTTATCCTACTATGATTACCATATAGCTTGCATTTCTTCAAGAATTTGACAATTGGAAATTAGGCAGGAGGCAGAAGGCAAGAGGAAAAAGGAAAGAGGGGTTTGAACCACAGAGGTCACCAGTCTACGTTACGCCCTTGGCGTAACTTCGCCTTGGCAGGCAGCTTGTCACGTCGTAGTTCGCAGAACGAAGACGGAAGAGCACAGAGGAAACCTTGGATTTGGGGTTCATCAAAAGAGATAAGAGCTTGTAACGCAGTGCAGCCACTTTCAGGCTGCTCCGCAGAGAGGGCTATTCAGCCCTTACCGCAGAGTTTCGCAGTGTTATATGGGACCTGACCCCACAAACAATCCCGCAATATTACGGCGTCGTAAAATTCAGTTCTTTACTGGTCTGATGCGTATAGCCTGCTTCGACATCGGCGTAAGTAAAACTGTTAAAATCGAACGAGGGGATATAAATCGCACCGACGAGCGCTGCATAATCAGTACTATTAGCAAGTGCTTCTCCTACGTAATCCGGGATAGTTACCGCCGTAGTGGCACCATCAGCCATAAGGGTCCAATCAAGGGCATCAGCAGATCCTTGACTCCCCAGGGCCACAAGGTAGTAACCTCCACTGGAGCCTGGCGCATCCGTGTTGCTCCAGGAGATAGTTGGCGTCAGGTCACCTGTTGAAACGTTTACGGAGGTGGCAGTCGCCTTGAAATCATCGAAGTTCACCGTGGTTCCCAGACTGTCATAACTCCCGCGGACGACATGAGCCGATCCCCTGTCTTGATCGACTACTCTGCTATCCATCAGAATAGCGATGTAGGAATATTCCTCATCTCTGGGTATCCTGGCAACCCGCAGATCGTTGCCTGCTGAGGTGTTGAAAACCGCGGTGCTGCTGTCAGTGACAATTGGATCAATAATATCCCCTACAAACAAGTCCCCCAAAGCTTTGAGGTAAGCTAATGCGATAACATTAACGCTGACGTCCGTGCTCATCAAATCAAAACTGGACGGTACCGACAATGTACCGGAGACCTGTTTCATACTCGCTGAAGTGTGATTAAGCACGATGCTGCCTGAAGGCGGCCCGCTCGGGTACTCTATATAAGCCTGCAGGATGTTGTCTGGATCTTCGGGAGGATCGAATACAAAGCTGGCTATCGCAAGCGGCCAATCCTCTACAAGAGAGATTACGATCGGATTGGAGTCTGTAACAGCATTACCCGACCCATCATCAATCACGCTGTAATCGAATCCGCCCCCCAGATTGCTCCAGGTAAGCAGCTCCCTGCCGCCGATGAAAGAGGGCGTCAAGCCGCTTGAAGTGACGTTGCGATTTACACGTGAGATGCTCGTGGCATTCAGAGGAATCGTAACAGCAGCCGCATCGATGTTGATGATCGTGATGGGAATATAGTTTGTTGCGATGATGGTAACCGTAACCGGTCCCGGACTGAGTCCAGCAAACACCGCTGTGCCGGTGCTGGTTGTCGGCAAATGGAAGGCGCTTGTACCATAGGCCACATAGACGTTGGCGCCAATAACAGCTGACCCGGAATGCCGATCCAGTGCCGTGACCATAAGAGTGCCATCCTGAACTCCGCCGCCAATCGATCCCGGAGTTTCAGGCAAGTCTGGCAGGCCATCGCCTCCCCCGCCACCTCCGCCACATCCGGCAGCAAGAACGAGGATTCCTGTCAAAACTCCGAGAACCATAAAAACAATGATTATTCGCCTCATGATCGACTCCCTGTCCTACATAATAAGAACCGCCCCTCACCGAAGACGGTTTGCTGTTTTTTTCCTGTATAGTGATGAACCTCTCCCCAAGGACCAGGGATTACTTTACAGTATTGGTATGGGGAAGGGCAAGTTCACTTGGTGTTATTATTGGGGTCGGACCTCAGATTCTCAGGTTTTTTCTGATTAGTTAGTCAAATCTGGAAATCTGAAGCCCGACCCTTCGCTTTTTCTCAAACATTGCATGTTAGGCTTTTTACCGGTGACAGGTCAGAAAACCTGGTGTCTAATTAAGACGGCAACGCCGCATACTTCGGTAATCGGGCTGTCCCTGACACCGTTTTCGATACGGCAAACCGCCTGGTCTAGCGGATCCTCAACAGGACCACGTCAGTATCAGTGCCGTTATTACTGTAACCCGTCACCAGGATCTTGCCGTCGGACTGTACAGCCAGGGCACGGCCGGAATCATGACTACCACCGTCCCAGGTGACCGCACCGCTGGTGCCGAATCCGGTATCCAGGCTCCCATTGACGTTATACCTGATCAGGACCACATCATAGTCAGTGCCGTTATTACTGTAACCCGTCACCAGGATCTTGCCGTCGGACTGTACAGCCAGGGCATTGCCGTAATCAGAAATACCACCGTCCCAAGTAACCGAAAAAGTAGGCGAAAGAAAGCTCCAATCCATGACACCTTGAGCCTCCTGGATCACAGTTCCCCCACCACCTCCGCCACCGCCGCCGCAGGATACTAGAAAAAAGAGAGCTAAAACCGAAATAACCGGGAAAATAACAGAACGTTTCATAGAATAACCCTCACTTCATGTGGGCCCGTAAAAAGAGCAAATCCATTACGACCTGGGAGCTGGGCCTTATCTTTTAACCGAAAGACAAATAACAAAACACAACCATATTTGAGAACAAAAAAACCGCCGACTCTTAAAAAGAGCAGCGGTGCGTTGAATTTCCCAGAGACGTGATCCCCCCTCAACCCCCCTATAGCGTTCAATTAGCGTAGTTGAACTATGTTGCTTTTGTCAAGAAATACTTCGAATAGTTGGTTTTCATCCCGCCTGAGGCGGAATCCAATAAGTGGCTACTTTTGATTCACTTGGGGTCGAATCTCAGATTCTCAGGTTTAATTGATTAGTTATGTAAATCTAAGAATCTGAGCTCCGACCCCGCAGTCACATGTTTTCAAATTTAGCCATAATTTGCCTTGAGTGAGGAAACCGGTGTCATAACACTTTAACCACCGGTCTCATCTGTAATCTATCTGTAACTGTTCATGTGGGAAAAAGTGATAAAACCAGGCGTAGAAAAGTAACTATTTCAAGTTGTGAGCAAGATTTCCTTACGGGGTGCCCTTTGAAAACCAGATCCAGAATAGCACGCATTTTATTGGTCGTGCTCCTGTTTGCCCCAATGGTGGTCAGCTGCGGTGTGGGCGGTGATCTAGAACCAAATGTATCCATTCCCATGCCGTACATCTCAATCACAATTGATGAACCAACATCTGACCCGTTTTATGAGGAATTCACATCCGATGTAACTCTCTCAGGGAAATACGACACCCCGACGACTTATAAGCCGGACATTAGTTGGGTGAATCATACTACAGGGAAGTATGGCGTATGTGATTTAAGTTACTATACACCTACCTGGTCTTCAACTGTACCTGTTGCAGTAGGTGATAATTTGATTGAGGTTACAGTGATGGATTCGCATGGTCAAACTGATTCGGCTTCTATTACTATTACGCATCCCAACTATCATGAGCCATACATCGTTGACTTCACAGGATATGGCACTTCTGCTCATGATGCTACTTTTCAGACAGATATTGAAACGGGCGGATATAGTAACAATTTGAATATTTATTATGGTACCAATCCTTCTTTGCTTCAATCCGTGATCACCTTCGACGTTTCGGATTCACCTCATCTTCAGTCATTTGCTGCCACAGTTTCTGGCCTTACTAAAGGCCTAACCCATTATTACCAAATCACATTATCTGGGGGAGCGGCAGGATCATATTCATCATCCACAAAAAACTTTGATATGATCGTAACCCCAACTATCACAGGTCTCACGTGCAGCGTAAATAGCTTCACTCTTACCATTAATCCTAATGGGTACGTTACGAATGTTTATGGTTACCCTTGTCTTGCGGAAGTAATGAATATTTGCGATGAACTTGATGTCTCCTGGGGTCTTCATGGGAGCGAATCCCCCTTAACCTTATCATGGGGAAATATTGACCTATCTAGGTATGATTTTTTATTAATAGAAGCAATTAATCTGGGAGGCACTCGGTATCAGCGCTGTTATCTAAACTAAACTATTTGATTAAAAAACCTCTCATATTTTATTATTCTTATCATTATACCCATGCACAGAGAATGCTTGATACAGTCCCTATTCCTTTGCACCATTAATTCCCCACCCCATCATCGGGGGTTACTTGGGGTCAGGTCCTGACCCCAAAACTGTCCGGAAATCCGGACACTCCGGACACTTTTCTAGAACCATTACATATATATTCCCGCCACGCGTTAACCGCTATCCGAAATTATCTCAATTTAACAACACCTTACGACAATCTGACTGTATGGCATGCCCCTTGCCCTTACGAAAGCAACGAAAAGGAGGCATTAAATGTCAAAGATGTTCAGGAAAAACAGCGAAACCGGCCAGGGGATGACCGAGTACATCATTATTGTAGCCCTTGTAGCCATAGCAGCCATAGCTGTGGTTGGGGTTTTTGGGGATGTTGTGAGGAATCAATTTTACAATATGACTTCAGCTCTGGCAGGGTCCACTTCCCATAGTGATACGGGCAAATTCGTAAAAAAAGCGGAAAGAGAGAAGAGAGCAAGAGGGATGGATGACTTCACGTCATCAATTCGATAACTGTCTCTGGTCTAATGGTATCCCTCATCAATTATCATAAAAAGCTCTCACTCTCGGAAGGGGGACAGGGGGCGGTGGAAACCATTCTAGCGCTTCCCGTCCTTCTTACTTTTATCACAGCCATTTTGCAAATTGCGTTGATTGGCATGGCACAGATTTTACTTCAATACGCTGCTTACAGTGCCGCGCGAACAGGGTTAGTTCAAAGCTTCGATCTGAAGGAAATGAAAGCTGCAGTCGGAAGAATACTTGTAACTTTACCTGGCATCACTTCTTTCAGTGGACATTCTTTTGACATCCAGATTGCAATTCTTGAATCGGAAGACAGTAGCAGCACAAAAGGAAAAACAGCGAAAAAACCAGAGTTAATTCAAATTATAGTCAACTGGGATTTCCCTATGATTGTTCCGCTTGCGGGAAAAATATTTTCTAGAAACCCTCTTAAACGCACCATCACCGGATATCCAACGGTTGAACTCACAGCCTCCTGGAATATATCGAGTCTATACGCGAGTCAAGGTGCGGGTGAATGATAATGAATTCTGTAAAAGATATTCACGGACAAGCTGCACTCCTTACAATTGTGTTTCTGTCCATGATAATCGTTCTCACCGGTTCGCTGTTCAAAATATCTATTGTAGTAAGAGAAAAAATCCGCCTGCAAATAGCTTCCGATCTGGCACTACTCTCAGCCCTTAATACACAATGCAATTCACTCAACGCCATCGCAATTGGTAATAGAACCATTTTGGCTCACGAAGCATTTTCAGCACAGCTCAACGCAATGGTTAGTGAGAGTACATTCAACAGAAAGATGATTGAAAGCTTCGGAAAATTAATCAGGTTTATCCCGGGTTACGGACCGGTTCTTGCCAGCGCTCTTGGAAAAGGAGGGCGTTTTATCGAAGGTGTTATTAGAAAAGCAGCATCAATACTGATACCAACTGCCAGTACTTTAAATAGAACTATAAATTTGAAAGGTTACGTAATAAGAAAAACTCTTCCTGTTAATTCCCTCAAATCTGCAAAGGATTCATTAAGAATTACTGATCCAGATGCCAATATCATCGTTCCTGCACAGTTGCAATATCTCCGCCGGACAGTAAACCTTGCAAACAAAATCAAACCTGTCGACCAAAAGAATTTTGATTACTTGATCCATAACACCCTGGACCACCGTACAAAAACAAGGAATTGGACTATAGGGTCTGGTATCTTTTCGCTGCCGATCAAGAAATCAGGAGGCACAAGAGTAACATCAGATGATTATCGGTCATTTGATGTGCTGAAGATAAAAACCTTCAAGCGATTACGGTGGAATTGGAAGTCTGTTTTATCAGCTTCATCTGCAGCATCTGAATTCAGCTACAAACGGACAGGTGAAATTCTGAATTTTACAGATGACATCCCGAAGTCACATACAATCGTTTTAAAAAAGAAGCTCACGAGGCAGAAACAAGTCCTGCCTCACATTAATGCATCCCTTCTTGCAGTTAGCTCTGGTGAAATTTACTTTCACAGGCCTAACAGGCCGGACGAGGAGGAAAATCTCCTGAATCCCTTCTGGTTCAGTCGCTTAATCCCTGTCAGAGATGAAGAATCCGCCAAAAAACTGGTACCCGATGTTCTCTTAAGGGAGATCAGGCATTGAATTATTCTGATCAAAACAAAAACCAAAATGGCCAAGCACTTATAGAGCTAGTGGTTATTATTCCATTGCTTCTCGTCATTACCTGCTTACTTACTGGCCTGATTGCCTATTCCCAGTTACCGAGCTGGATGGATGAACTTCTGGCTTTCACTCTCGTATCTCAGCAAAGTATAAATCACTTTGAAATTCTGGAAAAACAAAGGAAAAGCAGTATGTTTCCCCGATACTTTAATCACGAAGAGATTAAATTACGTAGAGTTCCGTCAAAAAATAATTCATTTCCCCTTCCTTTTCACAGGATATTTCAAAACAATCGTTTCGAAGTAACTGGAAGCACCAATTGGCAAAAAGTTATGAGTCGAACTTCATTGCCATTGATACAGACATTAAAAGGAGCAGAAAGTCATGCAAGTAAAATGTCCTTTGTTGCATCAATGCAACTCGATGAAACACAATCAAAGAAACTGATTAAAAGTGTTTTCCTCTCGGGCCTTTCAGGTAATCAGTTAATGAGTCTGTTGGGAAAATTAGGGTTCAATATTTTTCATCTCAACTTTAACACTTTACCGGTTACAACTTCAGGAAAGGGGCGTTCAAATCATGATTAATGAGTCAGGACAATCCATGGTTGAGACAGCCATTATTACTACCCTTCTTGTGATAGGAATGTTGGCACTGTGCAACTCATTCAATCGTTTAATTGAAAAACTCACCCTTACTACCATCAAAATTGTCGCATTGCCTTTTCCCTGAGAAAAATGGACAGAAAAAAAACACTATTAATAGGTTTGTCGTGCTTCATTAGTCTTGGCGTTGCTTCAGGCTATTTGTTGAAAATTAGGTCGTTGAGAAATGAAATTGTGAACATCAATGAATCAGTGAGTATTCTCACAGCAGCAATGTCGATGAGGATAGGCGATAAAATTACGCAAGATACTTTTAAGTTAACACAGATCCCGGTAGTTCACCTGCCGAGAAGAGTCATTCTTGCAAAAGATATTAACCTGATCCTGGACAGACCACTAATACACCCAATTCCGAAAGGTGACCCCGTTCTATGGACGGATCTTCCTGAAGGACCACGAATCAACTATCCATCGGAGAGAATAAAACCAGGATATCGCGCCATTGCGCTTCCTGCGGATGAAACCAAGACTTTAACCCATCTTCTGACCCCTGGTGACCGGGTAGACTTAGTCTGGACCAGAATAAATGATACCTCAAACACTACCATCAACTCACTAATTGCAGAAAACGTAACAGTGTTGGCTGTAGGTAATCGATTCAGCCCAGAGGAATTTATTTCATCAGATAGCAATTTCCCCTCATCCATTACCCTGCTTGTGAAACCTGATCAGGCTTTGGCAATCAATTACGCCTTTCAGGTTGGAGATATCTCACTCCTGGCAAGGACAAGAAGTGATCTGTCAACTTCAAATAAACGATCCAGGAATAACCCCGCCGGTATTCCTGCGGCCGGAGAAAACCTGTGAAAAGACTTTTCTTATTATTATTACTTCAATCAAGCCTGATGCTGGTACCACCACTCGTACATACACAAAGCATCAATATGGATCCAGTTCCAAATAATTCAGGTAATCCGAGAAACAACTTCATCTCAACAGGAATACCGAATGATCTTATGGGATTGCAGAAATTGCTTAAGTCGTTGACGGATATAGAGAACCTTGAAATTACTACCTTCGAAGGTGGGGCCATACTGAAGGGAGAGCTACTAACCCCGGAGGATTTGAAAAGGGTAAGTACCGTGGCTGATTCATTCAGTAATGTCTTTAATCTATGCAGTCTTCACGGTGAAGCGCTTGAGACTGCTGCTATTTATATCAGGGAAGCAATGGTTTCCATAGGGATTCATGGTCTAGACATGAAAGTACTTGGGAAGAACCTTTTTCTGACAGGAAGGCCTGCTTCCATGGATGATGTGAAACGCGTTGAAAGGATCTGTGAAGCGCTGGGGCTTTCTTTTATAGACGGAACCCGTGAGCAGATTACCGATCCGCGAATGCTTATCTTTGAAATTAATTTTACAGAGATTAACAAACAAGCATTTAGAGAAATCGGGATTGATTGGCCATCATCTATTTCTCTTAGTGACCCATCAGGATTTCGACTCAGCCGCCTGTCTCCTGAAAAATCCCTGGAAATGATGATTTCAGTAGCTGCTCTAACAGGAAAGGCCCGCATTCTTTCCAGTTCGCGTCTGGTGTGCAGGTCAGGAGAGAGTGCATCATTTCTTGCGGGTGGTGAGATAGCTATTCCAAGAAGGGATAAGGATGGTCAGATCACCGTTACCTGGAAGAGATACGGAATAATCCTTGAAATAACTCCCAGGCTTGATTCGGACGGATTGATCCATGCTCGAATTACATCTGAGGTCAGCATGGTCGACCACTCAAATTCGATCGAAGGGATTCCAGGCATATTAACCAGGAAGATATCTACCTATCTAAGCCTGGCTTCAGGACAGACAGCCGTTCTATCAGGCCTGATCAATAATGAGGATGCAGAGAATATCACTAAAATTCCCCTCCTCGGCGACATTCCTGTTTTAGGAGAACTTTTTAAATCGCGCAGTTTTAAGAAAAGGGAAACCGAGCTTCTGGTTTTCCTGACCCCCAGAATCGTCGACCCTGATCACCTATTACCCGATATTTCAAACAATCAAAAAGTCGGGCTATAGGAAAATCCGCAGGATTCGACACTAACGGAAAGGAGAAAGATCATGAACAGAAAAGTACAAAATCACAGAGGAAGGATTGTCGCAATTCTTATTTTATGTTTTGCGGTATCTGCAGTCTATTCCTCAACACTTTTTGCCCAAGACCTGAAGTCCGGCTCCGTACTAAATATCAACAGAGCCGGAGTCGAGGAACTGAGCTCGCTTCCTGGTATCGGAAAAGCGAAGGCCAAAGCCATTGTCGACTATCGAACGAACAATGGTTCCTTTGCCAGTCTTGAGGAGCTTCTTTCGGTCAAGGGAATCGGATCCAAGGTGCTTGAAAGAATAAAGGATCTGATAACAGCAGAAGCAAGATAATCGAAGTGGGGGGGTGGTTAGACCCGCCCCCCCTAAGGAGGTTTTTGTGGGTCTGATAGCAACTTTTTCATTACCAACTCGAAAAAGTGAGAAAATAAAATTAGATAAAAACACTCTATATTTAGGGAGAGAAGCTGCCTCTGGTCTCATTCTGGATCATCCGTCTGTATCAAGAAAGCACGCTTGTATTACCCTGATAGATAATAGAAATCATATTTTTATAGAGGATCATTATAGCTCCAACGGTACATTTGTTGACGGAATTAAGCTTGAGAGGAAAACAAGACTCCATCCTGACCAACAGGTAAAAATTGGACCTTATAAATTCACAATATGCCACTTGCCAGAAAGTCACCATGCAGCTGAACAAATTTCAAGACCACATTCAATATCTAACGAAGCTGAAGAGCAAATAATTAAGGAAGCCTTAGATTCGCTTCCTGAGATGCTGGATCCGGATGACAACAATGAAAAAATTGATAATGAAACACTCGTTTCTCGGGCAGAGAAACTTCTTTACCCAAAGATTCTAAATCTTCTACCGCCACAAGCTGATACAAGTCGGGCCGATGCCCTGCTCAAAAAGGCCTTAACACAGGCGATGGGGCTCGGACCGCTAGAAGACTGGTTAAAGGACCCCTCAGTTACCGAAATAATGATCAACGGTAAAGATATAATTTACGTTGAAATCGATGGCAAGCTCTGCAAAAAGAATCCTGTTTTCAAGACAAATCGGGATATTTATCGTGTCATAGAGCGAATCCTTGCACCAATTGGCCGCAGGGTTGATGAAACAACGCCATATGTTGACGGTAGATTACCCGATGGGTCGCGAATAAATGTAGCCATACCACCCGTTTCCCTTTCAGGTCCGATCCTTACTATCAGGAAATTTTCACATAATCGATTAGGAATGAGCGTCCTGAAAAAGTCGGGATCAATTTCAAAGGAGGCGTCCAATTATCTTGAAGGAGCAGTTATTTGCAAAAAAAATATACTGATCTCAGGTGGAACAGGATCAGGCAAAACAACATTCCTGAATGCCATAGCCACATTTATTCCTAACAGCGACCGAATCATAACCATTGAAGATGCAGCAGAGCTGAATCTTTCCCAGGATCACATTGTAAGCCTGGAAACCAGACCACCTAATGTAGAAGGTAGCGGAGAAATAACCACCAGAGATCTCGTCAGGAATTCTCTGAGAATGAGGCCAGACAGGATAATAGTTGGAGAATGTCGTGGTGGCGAGGCAATGGATATGCTCCAGGCTATGAATACCGGACACGAGGGTTCTATAACAACTTGCCACGCAAATTCTCCCAGGGATGCGTTAAAGAGAATCGAGACTATGGCCATGATGTCAGGGCTTGAAATCCCCCATAGCGTGATAAGGGAGCAGGTGGCTTCTGCTATCCATATTATTGTTCAGTTGATGCGGCGACCAAATGGTAACAGGGTTGTTGAAAGTATTGTTGAAGTCGACCGGTTGGAGACCGACCAAATTCTTACTCAGGAAATATTCAAGTTCAACCATGGAAAGGGAAATGAAAAGCTCATGGCCACTGGTCTTAAGCCTTCTTTTGAAGTTCCATTGCCGTCTCATGAATTCGGTCAGAGGAATCAACTTTGATCATAGTAGACGTAAGTATCGCTATTATAGCTGGAGTCGCAACGTTTGTCGGATTCTTCCTGATCGGAAGTGGCTTTTCTAAACACCGTAATCATATAATATTTTCGAACAGTGCTATCCGCAAAATGGAAAAAGGATTACCAGAGTCTCTTGAAGCTTTATCTTCCGGTTTAAAAGCCGGATTCAGCTTACAACAAGCAATAGGAGAAATATCCAAATCGTCAAATGTCTCTCTAATACCGCTCTATTCTTTGATTATCAATCGAATAAAAGCAGGTTTTGCAATTGAAGAAGCGCTTGAATGGTCAGCAGGATTATTCGCAAGACCACAAATACCTTTGGCACTTCACAGCATGGCCAATGCTCACAGATCAGGAACCAATCTCATAGAATCGCTAGACCTCCTTGTTAAAGTTGCGAGAGACAGAGAGACCCTAAGGAAGAAAATGGAAACGATGAGTGCGCAGGGACGTATGCAGGGGATTGTTCTCTCAATAGTACCACTGCTCTTCATTGTAGGACTTTTTGTGATCAGCCCGGAAAGCCTTCTTCCAGTTTTTCAAAATAAAACAGGAAAAACACTACTTGCAATCTCATTTCTTCTTCAGATTATGGGGGCTTTTGTTATACGCCAGCTCGTAAATAAGGAATTTCTGTGATGGGCATTCAAGATATCTTGGTATCCGGATTGTTATTAATAGCTTCATCATCGTTAATTTTCCTCTTTTGTTACCCGCGGTTTATAACCAAAAGTGAAACTGAAACAAATAAGAAAACTTCCTTCATTTTCTCTGATCTGGGTTTGTCATTGAGTATTATTTGGTTTTATTTTCTGTCGTTTCCCTTGTCATCTAACAAATTATCCTCCTGGATATTAGTCACATTTCTGTTTGTCTCGTGTTTACTAATTATTTTCAGAAAACACAGAAAAATAACTACAGCGAGAAAGATTAGAAGCGACTTTCCAATTCTACTCGATACTCTAGTTCTTGGGATAGGAGCAGGTCAGACCCTGATGTCAGCCTTCTTGATTGCGCAAAGAACTCTCCCCGAAAACAGCCTCTTGAAAGCAGACATAAACAAGTTGGTGACCGACCAGGAAGTTGGATTATCCCAGGTAGAAAGCATAGAGAATTTGAAGGCAAGATTGAATGATCCCCAATCGGATATTTTTCTGGACGCACTGATCCAGGCTAATAAGCTTGGCACGCCAATTGCCAAAATACTACGTGAACAATCTGACAGGCTAAGAGTCTTTCTTCTCCTGGAAGGAGAACAGCATGCCAACACTCTTTCCATAAAATTGCTTATTCCCTTACTTATTTTTATCTTCCCAGCATCTTTCCTGGTGATACTAAGTCCAATCATTATATTTGTTCTGGAGCAGACGTTATGATGAAGTTGATCAATACCAGAACCGGACGAACATTTTTGAATAATTTGAGTATCAAATCTTCATTTTGGGGACGCTTGGTTGGATACCTTTTCGTACCTGAATCGGAGAATAAAAACGGTATGCTCCTGCTAACAACAAAGAGGGTGCATACATTCGGTATGAGTCATCCTCTTGATCTTTATTTTCTTGATAGAAGTTTCAAACTCATTGATATTCAACGAGATCTCAAACCAAACCGCATTTCAGCATCTCCAAAAGGATGTGCACACATTTTGGAGATCTCTCACAAGGTAACTCAGACTGACAACTTGAAACCGGGCGACCGTCTCTCAATAGAAATAAGGCTTCTGAAGTGAATCCTACCGCTGTTTTTATAAAATCAGGAAACTCTAGACACTACATACTTATGAATAAAATCAGATTCACTTTAGGGAGCAAATCTGACGACGACATTATCATTAACCACCAATGGTTTAACTCCAACAGACTCATTGTCGATAACGGATTATTTGCCAACGGAGAAAATTATGAATCCAAAGGAATTGAAAATAATAGTCGCCGGCGCTTATTACTTGAGGGATTTGAAATACATATCTTCAAAATGGCTCGAACAATTCTGCTTGGTTTAATAGTCATCCTTATTTCTTTCATGTTTTATATTTCTTCAACCAAAAGCGAGCCAGAGCAGGATTGGTCACCTGTTGACCTTCCGACAAGAAAAGCTTTCGGGTTTTCCAGAGTCGATAAAACACACCCGAAGGGAATACGTTTTCGCTTCAATCTTCCTAAAGGAGATAAAGGAAAGGTTCTCTTTACATTAGGTGGTGCCGGAGATGCAGGTAAGATTATTGCTGTTCTTGATGGTAGAACAATCGTTGATGAATTAAGCATACCCGAAGGCTGGGGTGGCACTGAAGAGATCCAGGTGCCGGAATCAAGTATCTTGAATGAACATATTCTGGAGTTCAGGATCCTGAATGCATCTCAAAATCCATTACCCTGGGGAATAAGGGATGTGCAGATAATCCCTGCGGTTGCAAGAAGCACACCTGACGATATAGAACTCTCTTTAATAGTCAGTTACTTTTCCGAGATGGAAAATCTTCAAATAGATGTTGTTGAACTTTCAAATATATATAAAACCCTCTCTGACAAAATTACGGCAGAATTCGATCCTGCAAAATTGAAAATCCTTAATACCCTGAAAAACAAAACTAACGAAAAGATTGAACTGGCATTGAATAGTGAGCATGTCAGGATTATGTCACTAATATCATCGGGTAATTTATCAGCTGCAGAAAAACGAATAAACAAATTAAAACAGTGGATACCGATCGAATGGCAAAGACATCGAATATTTAATGAGTATGGATAAAATATCTTCCGTGTTTGATGAAATCACCGCAGTGTTTTCCAAAGAGAGATTAACTGAAGAGGAAAGACAACACCAAAGATACATAATCGTCCTTATGAAGAAAGGCCGCAAAACCTCTATATATAAACCGGATAGACCGAAATTTACCGTCGGTCGCTCTTCACAGTGTGACTTCCAAGTCAAGGATCCTTATTTTCCGCGCAAAGCCGCCGAAATCATTTTAGATCCGACTCCACTTCTGCGCTTACAGAACTCATCAGAAGAAGGCAGTCAGATCCAGCACATAAAGCCCGGTATCAAAGTCAAGTTTCAGGGATACAATTTGGTTCTTATGGATGAGGGTGATGTGATCAAGAACCAACATTGCATCAACCGGACGAACGACAAGAAAAAACTTAGCATATCTCTCTTATTGGCTTCTGTATTCGCCCTCACAATCCTTGTCTCGAAATTTTATTTATTAAAAGGTTCACCACGTGCTTCATCCGAGATAACTACTGAAACTACAGTTCCAGTAAAGTTCCTATCCGTAACAGAACCTGCCGTTGCGAACAGAGTTAAAGCATCCCTCGACAAGTCGGATGAAACTGAGCTTTCAGTGTTAAGGAAAAAGGGGGTTCGACCAAGCAGGAATACTACACAAGTGGATAGGCCAGGGGGCAAAAAGAGTTCACCAGGAGTTTACCGGGCCTCTCCCACGCCGGCTCTGGCAAGGTCAGTAATTGATAAATCATTCCAAAAAGCCCTATTGCTGGCAGAGGCAAAGATCTCAAATGGCAATCTGTCAGGCGCTTCACTTTTGATAAATCCGTATCTTCCTCTCCTGACAGCCAAGCAGAAAAAGCGGATCGTGGATGTGCTCGATCCTCATGCAGAAGACATATTTCGGAAGGCGTATATCCTGAAAGCTTTTGACAGGGAAGCATCGGATCGGATGATGTCACTCCTTTCTGGCAGCGGATTGGAACTTTTACCTAGCACTAAGAAAGCACACAAATTTGTTAGCGATCCAAATAATTGATATAGAATCAATTATTAATAAATAGTAAATTATTAACTTGTTATCAATCTCAAACCTGGATATACTTTTCAATGAAGTACCAGATAAGACCCGGTGATGCCAGGAGGCTGCTGAGAGACATTCTTGAGAACGGCATAATCACCTACCCTGATCATGCCAGGAAAAGAATGGAACAGCGGCTCATCACAATGATTGACTGTGAGAACGTTCTTTGGGCCGGGAAAGTGAAGCATCCGGAATGGATAAACGATGCATGGAGATACAGCGTCGTTACTGGAAGACTTGAGGTAGTAATTGAGTTTGCATCCGAGAATGAGATCGTTATTGTCACAGCAATGAGAACAGGGTGAGAAATATGGTATCGAATGTTAAATGTTTCGATTGCAGGAGCTCAGAACTTATTACTGAGTCTATTGCTAATTATCGGTACGACGAGTGCGGCCTGCCTAATATAATACTCAAGAATATTACTCAAAGACGTTGTCCAAACTGTGGAAGTACGTTTGTTTCCATACCGGGCATGAAAGGGCTTCACAGGTCAATAGCGACCGCGCTCATAAGTAAAAATTCAAAACTGTCTCCGGCTGAGATAAGGTTTCTCAGAAAGTCGCTGGGATGGTCAGCATCGGACTTTGCCCGGAAGTTTCATACATCCGCTCCAGTCGTTAGCAGGTGGGAAAGTGAGCGAATGTCTGTAAGCATGAGCACTGCTAATGAACTGCTGTTAAGGGTTCTGGTTGCCCAGGGTCAGAAGATAGGTGACTATCCAGAGCACATAGAAGAACTGGAACTTGAAAAAAGAGTCGAGCCGGTTCAATTAACTCTTAATCACACAGGTAAAAAGTGGGAGGAAGCCGCTTAGCTACTAGTTTTTCCGAGATGAGTAAGTGGGGTCGCCTCCGTTGAAAGACGAGAACTGGCCCCAGGGTTTACCAAAACCTTAAACCCCAGGATACGACCTCAAAGGTTAAGGTTCGAATTAATCTAACTCAAAGAATGCGTACTGTTTATTTATCCCACAATTCCCAACGTGCCCCCTCTTGATACTTATTAATTCTTGAAGAGTAGTTTGTTTCTGCCTTACAGGAGCGACAAGTGTACAAAATCAACGAATGATATTCCTCTGGTTTTATGTTGAGTAAATCTGAAAAATTTCCACATACAGCACACCTTACTTTGTAAGTACCGTTTTTGTCGGCAGTCAACTCAATTTCAGTGCCAACGTCAGCTGATAGACATTGAATATTTAGCGCTACTTCAATTCCCTCGGCGATGGCTACACGGTAATCTTTAATCTCCTCACCGAACTCGGAAATAATGCATAGACCTGGTTTTACTTCATGCAGTAGTAGGCTCATACCCAAAAGACCTAAATGATATTTGTATAATCTTTTTTCGAGGTCAACTTCTGAAAATTCTTGATTTAGAATGCTGCCAAGATGAGCAACAATATATTTGCAATCATTAAACGGAGTAGCAATAGAGTCTCCTAGATCCCATCCTGTATCGCCAGTGAACCCTATCTTGATACCATTGTACTCGAAAACAATTCCAAGACTGTATTGATTGTCGATTATTTCATGATGCTTCGCCCGAGTAGGAAGAACTTTTATATTACCTAGTTTGAATTCTAAACCTTCTTCAAGCACGTGGACTCTTTCAAAATATGTATCCATTAGGTTTAACCAACCAGATAATTTCTTAATGGTCCCAAGGTTAACAAACAACTCAATGGTTTTTATCGGAATTATATTTCCATCTTTATTTTGCTTGTTTCTCTCGTCTATTATCTTATTTGCCTGGTAGAGAAGTGAGAGTATGCCCTCTAAGTCAGCGATGTGATCGATGTGTGCATGTGTGATAAAAATATAATCAATATCACCTAGCAAAAATGATTCTCTGAAGAAATTTCTCAAAAAGTCAAAACCTGGGTCAATAACAATTCCTTTACCATTCAAAAAAAGAAAGTACCCACCTCCAATACTTTCTTCAGAACTAGTAGAAATAATAGGTGTAAAAGAGTTCCATCTTCTCAGAACAGAAAGAAAGTTTTCTGAAGAACTAGAAAGCTTTCGTGAACGTTGGGTAGTATCAATACGAGTATGTAACTCCCTTTCTCTAGCTTCAATATTAACTAAAATCTCTTTTATATTATTTTTTTCCTCAAAACCATCTATAAATAAATTGAGAAATTCGTTTAAATCGGCTTCGTTTTGAGGTGGTGCCTCTTTAGTTCCCTTTTGAATTTCTAGTTGTGACAAGACAAAGGAAGCATGCTGTTCAGGTTTATTGCTCCTTTGTAAAAAGTTGAGCCACTCTTTTGCATGTAATATAGCCTCATCAATATTTTTCAGGTTTGAGAAATTATTAACTATCCAAAGATAGTCATCTTCGTCCCAATCTTTAAGTTCTCTAGATTTGATAAAGTAACTAGTTGATTCTGCATACTTTCCTTGGCGGTTAAGAGCGGCGCCTTTGTTTCTCAAAGCTATAAAATCATTAGATTTTATCGATAAAACCTTATTAAAACACGCGATTGCCTCTTCATATTTCCTCATTTTCCCAAAGGCAAATCCTTTTTGATTAAGTGCGTGTATATGTTTGGGATCTTTTGATAAAACCTTATCGAATATTCGTAGAGCTTCCTCGTCCCGACCTAGGGCTGTAAGAGAAGAAGCCTTGTTAGATAAGGTACTTAGGTCATTGGGAGAAAGTTTAATTGCTTTTTCGTAATATTCAAGAGCGTCATTATAATTGCCTAAGTCTGCTAGCAATACGCCTTTGTTTCTCAGGACGTGTGGATTGTCGGGATTAATAGAAAGTGATTCGTTGTATAAATTCATAGCCCCCTCTTTATCGCCAAGCTTTCGCAATATAACGCCTTTATTGACCAAAGCTCTATTATTAGTAGGAGCAATGCCTAAAATTTGGTTCAAAATCTGCAGAGCTTCTGTGAGATTTCCTATTTCACTCAAGGCTGTAGCTTTGTTCACTAATACATTTATGTTCTTCGGATCAATAGAGAGGGCTTCATCATACAAATCTATCGCTTCCGAGAAACGGTTCCCAGAATGGAGTGCGATACCTTTGTTACAGATGATGTTTGAGTTTTTTGGAGCAATAGATAAGGCTTTATTGTGGTATCCTAAAGCTTCATCAATTCTTCCTAATTGTGCTAATGCAACACCTTTATAGGACTGTAATTTTGCATCTTCTGAATTAATATTTAGAGCTTTCTCAATATATTCTATAGCCTCATCAAAACGCTCAAGTCCAATGAGGGCTATCCCCATATTACGTAATGCAACTGTTGATTTTGGATCGATAGCTAATGCTTTATCGAGATATTCAATTGATTCTTGAATAAAACCTAACTCTGCTATTGTGAAACCCTTATGTGATAAAGCACGAACACTGTCTGGATCTTTATCTAAATAGCTATTATAGACTTCAAGAGCCTCCTCATGTTTATAGAGGTTATTCAAAGAGACACCCTTCTGAAATAAAGCATGCAAATATTGTGGATTAATTGAAAGAGCTTGGTTGAAGTACTCCAATGCTTCTTCGGGTTTTCCATCATCAAGTAAGAGATTACCAATGCCGGTAATTGCATGGACGTTGTTAGGGTCAAAGGATAATGCTAATTTGAACTGCTCACCCGCCTCACCGGGCTGTTCTGTGTTGGCAAGCAAACTTGCGAATATTGAGATAACAAAAGAATTGGTACTAAGTAAGTCTTTGGCTTTCCGCGTTGCGTCTAATGCTTTGTGATATTCATCTGAATAGAAGTATGCTTCACCTTCAAACAATAATTGAAATCCATTCTCTTTTTCAGCCTCAGCTATTTCTGCAATCTCTTTTGCTCTTTTTATTGCGGCCTTTTTATCTTTCAAGCCTAATAGGTCCAATTCATTCATTAAGCCTTCGTATTTTTTTGTTTTGTTTTCCGACATCAGCATCACCTTCCTGCTCATTGAAATGTTAACTTGTAAACCTAAAGCCCTAGGGTCGTATTTTGCCTTTTAACCTTCCGCCTCAAGGCACTTCTCTTTTTTGGATATTTAGGCAAGCTACAGATCTTTTAAGGGCGGGTGAAAGGAAAACATACAGGCTGGTCATCCCCAAGTGACAATTCGCTAAATTATACTGTCCAAACCGAAGTAATCAAGTCCAAATTATTTTTGTCACAAATTTTGGAGAGTCCATATTGGTAGTGGTCCTTTGCGATTATCCCCCCCCGTGCCTACCTTATTGTTCATTCTGGGTGGCAAGACTTCGCATCTTAGGAGAGACTCGCAGTATCAACATGGAAAAGACACAGAGGATTGCCAATCTCGTGTGTTTCACAAGCTTACACGGGTTTTAAGCCTCCTTGTCGCAATTGTGTCGCAACGTCATCTCCCACGCCAGCTCCGGCAAGGTCGATAATTGATGAATCATTCCAAAAGGCCCTACGGCTGGCAGAGGCAAAGATCTCAAATGGCAATCTTTCAGGCGCTTCACTTTTGATCAAACCTTACCTTCCTCTCCTGACAGTCAAACAGAAAATACGGATTGTAAACGTACTAGAGCCTCACGCGGAAGACATATTTCGGAAAGCTTATATTTTGAAAGCATTCGACTGGGAAACATCAGATAAAATGCTTAGAATGTTGGCTGAAGATGGGTTGGATTTGCTGCCAAGCATTAGAAAAGCTAGTGAATTAGTCGGGACAGGCAACAGAATGGAAATTAAAAGGGGACGTTAATGTATTGTATAACCAGTCCTCTGGTAATGGTGACGTCGGAAAAGATTTGAGAACAATTAAATGTTGCATTTGATCCTGAAATTACATACATTTTAACCATCATCCCGCTTGGGCTACGGCTCAAGCGCTTCCCGCGGGCTACGGTTCGCGGGTTTTGCTTTTTTAGGAGGAGCGGTGGGAGAAAGTCGCTTAACTACTATTTTTTCCGGGATGGCCAGGTCGGGTCCAACCCCATGGTTCTTTACAGGGCACTAATGGGGCTCCAGAGTTTCCTTTCGAGGACGATATCTCCTCTTGGATATGGCCTTCCTCCTTGGTAAAATCAGTCCTGGATCTGATCTGGGCGAGATCACTACGACAAACAGGGAGACACAATGCCAACCAAGATACCAATCACCGGAGGCCCCGGCACAGGGAAGACAACGACCCTCAACCTGCTCGGAGAGGAACACACTATCGTCCGAGAGGTAGCCCGAGACCTTATCGACACGCAGATGAAAGTAGAGGGCGGGATCCTGCCATGGACCGACATCATGACTTTCCAGCATATGGTCCACGCCGTTCAGAAGCAAAGGGAACGCGGCCTCACACCCGGCTATGTCTTTCTCGACAGATGTCATGTCGACCAACTCGCGTACGTCGATGTCTTCCACACACGGCACGAAGAGGATGACTTCCTCAGCTATAGCAGACAGCTGGTGGAATCGGCAAACTATGCGCCCTTTGCCTTCATCCTCGACCCCATCCCTGATGAGATAATGGAGGCTGACCCGAATTACAGGAAGGAAGACCCCGAGACCTCTCTTAAGATCCACAGGGCACTGGAAAAGGTCTATACCGAGTTCGGAATCGAACTGCTCGCAGTCCCGTTCATGCCCGTACCGGAGCGAGTTGCCCTTATCACAATAGAGACCACGAAGAGGATACCGAAATGAAGAGGAACGCTCCGTCCTTAGTAAGAATGTGAGGTCTGACCCCAAGTTTTCCATGAAAGAATAGGCAAGAGGTGAATGAAGCAAAAGAGAGGCGGCCCGAAGGCCGCCTCTCGAGCGAAAACCTGGCAACAGTATTTAGGGAAGGTGGTCATAATCGGCGGTTGTAGTCAATCCATTTCCCCCGCTCACGTTAGCATAGTCATGGGTAGCGCTGTTGTTACGCCCTCCACTGATGCTGGCAGCCTGACCGTTGGCAGTGTTATCCCGTCCACCGCTGACACTATCATATGTCCCGCTTGCAGTGTTTACTGCCCCGCCGCTGACAGTCGCATCCCATCCGCTGGCTGTGTTGTCGGCACCACCGAGGACACTGGAATAAGAGCCGCTGGACGAATTGCTATAACCCCCGTTTACACTGGAATACAGACCACTGGCATTCCCATCAAACCCGCCACTTACACTTGAGTAATCAGCACTGGCCACATTTCCTGTCGAGGCACCTGTGCTACTACCACCGCCGGAAACTGAGGCATATCGTCCGCTTGCGGTATTATACCTACCACCACTGACACTTGAGTACGATCCGGTTGCGCTGTTATTCAATCCACCGCTGACGCTTGCATAGCTAGCCAGGATCTTGTTTCTTAGTCCAATCACAAGCCCGCCATAACTTGTGTACTCATGTTCCTTGCCGACAACAAAATTATGGGAACCGGCCCGATTAGTGCTGTCAGCCGATCCAACTTCATTGTAACCCACAATGAGGTTACCGACCCCGTTGTTCGTGTCTGTCACCGCTAATCCGTTCTGAATATGGAGGTTGGCACCATTGAAAATCACGTGAGGCGGGGCCAAGCCGTTCAGGCTAGAAGTCGTATCAACTGACATATAGGCAAGTTTAGCCTCCAGCAGCTCAATTCTTGCTTCAAGATCGGCTATAGTAGCCGAAGAAGATGTGCTGCCTCCACCACATGAATAGACGAAGGCTATCCCGGCAATAAATGCAGCAAAGACCATTACACTTACACTAAACCGCTTCATTTTTCCCTCCTTACAGCTAATGATGCCAGGAAAATCTTCTTTCCCGACGAAAAGTTATTCTATTCCCCAGATCTGTTTTGGACCGATGTAAAAGGAAATCTAAAGACAGGATCTCAGGCAGTCCGGAGCCCCCCCTGAAACTATTTCAGAATAGATGAAGTATCTCAAAATAGTCAATGTTTTTAAGGTGTTAGCTTTGTCAAGTATGTGGGTGTGATCGGACTCATTAACAGGTGGGCAAGTGGGGTCGGACCTCAGATTCTCAGGTTTTATGTATTAATTTACGAAACCTGAGAATCTGAGGTCCGACCCCACTCGTTTAAGCTTTTTACTCCTGTTTTCAAGAGTGATCTTTAAACGGAAACCTCCGGCAACCCGCCGGTCTTCACATCGTAAATAAACCCTCTGACCGGAATGTCTTTGGGAATCCAGGGATGCGATTTCACTTTCTGGATCTGCCGGCGGACATTCTCTTCAAGATCACCGAATGCGTGGAAGTGAACCGGCGCAACTGTTGCGGTACCCGTCTGGTCCTGGAGCTTCACACACAGGTCCTCGTCTTTGAAAGTCAGCATCCCGCAGTCAGTATGATTGATGATCATAAACTCCTGCGTGCCCAGCAGGTGGTGTGAAATAATCAACGAACGCAGGGCATCTTCAGTGACAATGCCCCCGGCATTGCGAATAATGTGGGCATCGCCGGTTTTCAGGCCAAGCACTTCCTCCACTGTCAGCCTGGCATCCATACAGGCAACGACCGCCAGCTTGAGTCCCGGCGGCATGGGAAGATCCCCCAGATTAAAGTTCCTGGCGTAATCTTCGTTGTGTTTAAGGACTTCTTTAATGATACTCATGTTTTCGCCTCCTCCAATTAAATAACCCTCCTAGTGGTCGATCAGCCCGGAATATCAGAAAATATTTTCTTCGCCTCCGATTCCCAGGCCGTTCAACAACCCCTTCAGATATCACCTTTCCCTTTGATTTTTCGCATTTCCAGAAGGCTTGACGATAAAGAAAAGAAGATAGAAATATAAGTATACTTGAATGCTCACTCGTCTGCAAAAGGTTTAGGTGGTCAGGTACTGCCGGGCTGTTGCTCAAACATAGTCGAACCCGTTGAGAACTGACCCCACTTAATATCACTCATCAGTCTATTCCTCAAATCGAACGCCAATGTAGAAAAGATAGTAGGATGGCTGGACAGTTACAGCCTTGTCGGACAGTTGTTGAGGCTTTCCAAAAGTCTCCAATTTTTTGATTCCCAGATCCAGCGACCAATCCTTTGAAACCCTCATCTCCAGACCGCCTGTGATATCGTAACCGAAGAGCAACTCGCTGGCAGAGGACAGTATCTGCCGAATCTCATTATCGGGGTCGTAATCATCGGGAACGACCACGTCTGTCTCGATCACGTTGTAAATCAAGGCACCGTGGATGCCAATATAGGGGCGAAAGAACGCATTGGCATGTGACTTCAGGCGAGGCCCGAACCAAAATCTGTAGTATTCCTGATCAGTTTCCTGAACGACCCTCAACCCAGACTCTTCATAGTAGGTGGTTTTCTCACTGAGCATGTCAATAATGTCCAAGCCGGCTGCCCATGAGATCGGGTCAGGAATACCGATAAAGTGAAACTCAATCTCTCCGGAAAGACCCCAGTTTCCCTTGCTGAAATCCCGTGCGTCTGAATTCCCGGGCTCCAGGTAATCCAGGGTATACATTCTGGTTATGTCCGCGGCAACAGTTGTCGCTAAGGACAGTGTAATGAAAATAGTGACTACGGATAAAATGAAATCATAACTTTTGTACTTCATCTTTCTCTCCTCTCGCGACAACTACATGGACTAATTCGGTCTTCACCATCGCTTCTGACTTAAATATCGCAAGAGGCGTGCCGTCTTTTCCTGTTTACAATAAATCATGTAAGTCTTTGTATTTGCAGATATATCGGGAGAAGCAACCCGGTTTGATCTCTAAAAGTGTGAAGGGTTCTGCGCAGATTTGAAAGGCAGGAGTAAATCCACATTCACACTTAAAAGTTTTGGTTGAAAATGGAGATAGTATGACATATTATCATACCTGAGGTTAACCATGGGCAAAGCGAAGATAGCGATAACGATAGAGGAAGAGCTACTCCGGAAGCTGGATGACCTGGTCAAGTCCGAAGCATTTCCCAACAGGAGCAGGGCTATTCAGGATGCTGTGGCTGAGAAACTGGCAAGGATAGAGAAGACTCGCTTGGCAAGAGAGTGCGCCAAGCTCGACCCCGCCTACGAGCAGGGCCTTGCCGAGGAGATTATGGCAGCGGAGCCGGATGAATGGGAAAAATACTGAGGGGTGACGTCCTCTGGGCAGATCTTGATCCAACCAGAGGCCGCGAACAGACAGGACGACGGCCTGTGCTTGTTATTAGCCACGATATCTTCAACGAACGCTCGGGAACCGTCATCGCCATGGCCCTGTCCAGCCAGGAGCAGCGGGCTGGATTTCCATTAAATTGTGAATTGGAAAATGAGGACTTGCCGAAAAAGTCCTGGGTCAAGATAAGCCAGATCCGGACCCTCTCTACTAAACGCCTGGGAGAAAAGATAACAACTCTTTCACCTGAAGAGCTGGACAGGATCATAGAAGGATTAAACGAGATAATCGGATAAACAATTTTCCAATGCTCAAATGTTCTAAACCCAATTTCCAACATCTAATTCCCTTCCCCTTTCAATCGCACTGTGATAAAGGAAGCGTCTTATTATTTCAGAAAAGAAAAGGAGTAAGTCGTGTCCGAGGTCACTTTTCTAGATTCACAGCTATTTTCAATCGTAGTGCTACCCCTGCTTATCTTCCTTGCGAGAATTACCGACGTCACGCTTGGAACGATGCGGATCATCTTCGTTTCCAGGGGATTGCGGCTTATTGCTGCCTGTGCGGGTTTCGTGGAGATACTGATCTGGCTGTTTGCCCTGGGCCAGATCATGAGTAATCTCACAAACTTCGTTAATTATTTTGCCTACGCAGGAGGATTTGCGGCGGGAACCTTCATAGGCATAACCATCGAGAGTCATATTGCACTTGGATATCTGATAGTGAGGATCATCACCCAGCGGGAGGCGACTGAACTTGAGCAGCACCTCAGGGATGAGGACTTTATAGTCACCTCCGTGGACGCCCAGGGCGGCCGGGGTCCCGTGAAGGTTCTCTTCACCGTAGTGAAGCGAAAGCTCCTGCCGGGGGTCGTGGAAATGATAAAGACCTACAACCCGAAGGCCTTCTACACCGTAGAGGACCTGCGCATGGTCAGCTCTCCCAGCATTCTTCCCATTGAGAGGAGAAAACTCTTCAGGTTTCCCAGTATTCGGAAGGGGAAATGATCAGGATCCAAAATCCACTGTCCAAGATCCAAGATCGTGATGCGTAATGCGCTGAATCAGGCTTTGAGCTTTGGGCAATGGGCTCTGGGCTTAATTAATCAGGGTTGTAAATAATATCGCATAGCTCACATCACATTGCTCATCGCACACAACAGGGGTTGAAGTCACAATTACCTGTTAATGGTAACTTCTCGCGGCGTGGCGGTGATGGTCTCCTTGTTCGATGTCAGCGCCGTTACAGAAAAGGAAAACGTAGTACCGTCCGAATCATACCGGATGCCGGCAGTCGGGTCCCATTTAAGGGCGGTCATGTCTGGCGGAAGGTTGGCCTGCGGGAGAAGCTTTCTCAGGTCATCGAACTCGTAGATGTCGAAGGTCTGTGGATACCGGCCGTCGGCAGATTGCGACAGATATCCCATGAGAGCCGATCTAACCGCTCTGACGTTGGTAGTCGCCGCCAGTAGAGTCGCCTTGTCTTTGCCCCTGTGGGCATCGACGATGGGATTGCTGTCGCTGCTTATACCACTGTCCCCGCAGCCTGGAGACAGGGCTATACCAGAAATCAACAGGATCAGGACAACACCGCGGGAAATTATATTTTTTAGCTCCAGCTTATTTCCTTTCATCTCACACCTTCAAATTTCCAATGTTCCAATTTCCATTTTCGATTCTCGATTTTCGATGTGATGTTGGACGCACTCATTACCTCACTCTCCAGTCCACAGCGCCCCAAGCAGCTTCTTGAGCACCGATTCCTTTGCCGGCGAGAGCACTATCCGTATGCCGCCCTCTTCAGGAGGGACAGTTTCGTAGGGCTCTATCCCCAGCCCCTTCAGCGATTCAATCATGAACCTTCTGCCTTCAACTATATTGTGGAGAGGTATTGACCTCAGATCTGAGATAAACTCCACCGCCGGCATGGCAGCACCCACACTGGAAAAGGCCTCCACTACCTTCCCGGTTCGGAAATATGAGTAGGAAAACTCATGCCGGTCCGGTTCATACAGGCAGTGAATGACCTTTTCGATGGGATCATCCAGGGTGATGGCATCCAACACAAGCTGTGATCTGGGATCCTCTTGGACAATCTGTATACGGCTCCAACCCCCACGCCAGTGGGTAAGGACGAGGACCATATCCTCTGAAGAAATTTCACGGTCAGTACCTTCAGTCAGGATGGATGTAACAAGACCCTGCCTTTCAAGGCGCTCGACAAGGTCTCTTCCAAGGCGTATCGGATGTTTGCTGACGAATATACCGGAGCGGTATCCCATTGTTAATTGGGGTCGGACCAAGATCTAATGTCCAAAATCCAAGATCGTGATTGGTGACTGGCAATTAGTAAAACCAGGCTATGGGTACTGTTCGCCTGGCTCTGGGCTTCATTTAATATAATTTCTAATCCCCAATTTCCAATCTCGACTTTTGAATTTCGAAACGACATTGGACGCCTGCCACACCAGAGGCGTGGTTGGACCTTGGACCTTGGACGCACTCAAAATCACCTGAGGACTCCAAGCGCCACGGGAACGGTCCAGTCGGGAACCCTGATAACTACGGAATCCATCTCCTCGAGGTTCTCGGCAGGGGCATCGAAGGCCATATTGCCGGTAGTTCCCGGCATGATCTCGCCTACCTTGATGCTGTCATCGGCCTCGAATCCCTTTGCGAGGTAGATCACAAGTGTTTTGTTGTATTTAGTCGCAAGATCCCTGACCATGACCATGGAACCGTCCGCGGAAAGGCTCACTTTCCCGGTAACGTATTCGGCTTTCTCGAACCCTACCAGATCGGCGGACCTCGTCTGGGCAATGCCATTAACTGGAACAGCAATGATCATAAAGGCGACAAATAGAAGGACGAATTTTCTCATTTTAAGCCTCCCGATTTCATACATTTTCGCAATACTGATTCAGTGATACATATACCATAATTTGTGAGAACTTAGTATTTGGCTATGGGTCTTGGTCCCAAATCCCCTTCGGCTAAGCTCAGGTCCTCGCAATGACTGTTTCCCCCTCCCCTTAAATTCCCCTCCCGCCAGGGGAGGGGATTAAACCCCTATACCCTTTCTTCTCCCTCTTCCCTTCTCTCTATCACAACCCTCTGTGTTCTCTGTGAACTCTGTGGTTCAAACCCGATTTCCAATTCAATTTCTAATCTTCATATATTCCAACAACCGTCCTCTCGAACAACAGGGCATCGCTGTGTGGAGCGTCGTCCATCTCGTCCGTGAGGTCCACACCGAAGTCGTGACCATAGTGATCACCGTGTTCAGACTCCTGTGTTCCGGTCATATCGTAGACCTTGCCCATGTAGGCCACGTATGCGGGACGACCCTCCTTGCCGTCATTCTTTGCCAACTCATCCTTTGTAAAGACCTTCATCTGGAACGCTCCATGAGATAAAAAACTTAGACGCATCTAATTAGAAGTTGATGACTTTTTGGGAAGTCATCAACGCGCCCATTGAAGGGCGCCCAAATCAAGAACTTGCACAGCAAGTCCTTTATTTGTGAGGAAAGTGAAAATGACACTTTTCACTTCCCGAGGAGTAAAAACCAAGAATGGACTTTTTACGACCCTAACAAAAGTTACCCCTTAAAAGGATACTCCATTTCGAGGGCCGATGCCAGTTCCCGAACCAGATCCACGGCATTTTCAACAGCCGCTTCCCTGCTATCCTCGAGTCCCCTGAAGATGGCTGATATAACAGCAGTGCCAACTATCACGCCATCTGCTTCCCGAGCCGCGCGGACCGCATCATCGCCGTTACTGATCCCGAAACCAACACAGACCGGCAAGGAGCCTTCATCACGGGCAATTCGGGCAAGCTTCCTCCACGGCGCCTCCGCCTCGAAAGCATCTCCAGTGAGGCCGGTCATGGAGACAATGTACAGGAATCCAGACCCGGTTTTGATTATTTCATTCAGTCTCCCGACTGAAGTATTCGGAGCTGCCATGGGGATGAGGGAAACACCTTTACCCTTGAGCTCATCCCTCAGAGGGCCTGATTCGTCCATGGGAAGGTCAGCAACTATTACACCATCCGCACCGGCGCCTGCGACCCTGTCAGCAAACTCGGGATAACCCATATGGTAGACCGGGTTTGCGTAACCCATCAGCACAAGGGGAGCTTCGGTTTTTTGCCTCAGCCTTCCTGCGAGGGATATGGATTTTGCGAGGGTGGTGCCATTTTCCAGCGACAGCTCTGACGCCCTCTGGATCATGGGCCCGTCAGCCAGCGGGTCCGAAAAGGGAAATCCTATCTCCAGAATGTCTGCCCCCGCATCAAGGACCGCCAGGGCCAGTTCCTCATCGAGACCGGGTTCCGGGAAGCCTGCCGTAAGAAACACCGCCAGTGCTTTTCTACCACTGGAAAACAGTTCCTTCAGCCGGTTCATACCTGGACCTCCCTGGAAATAAGGGTCTCGATATCCTTATCCCCCCTGCCGGAGAGGCAAAGGAGGATTTTTCTTCCAGCAAGGTCAGCCGCACTCTCTCCTATCCAGGCGATCGCATGGGCCGTCTCCAGCGCCGGAAGGATCCCCTCGTCGCGGGTGAACACCGAAGTGGCAACCAGGGCCGACTCATCCCTCACCCTGAAATACTCCACCCGTTCAGAGGTCAACCAGCTGCTGTGTTCCGGACCCACACCTGGGTAGTCAAGACCTGCCGATATGGAGTGGGCTGTAACGATCTGACCGTCATCATCCTGGAGTATATAGCTGAGGCTGCCGTGAAATATCCCGGGGCTGCCAAGACCCAGAGACGAGCCGTGCAGGCCGGGATCGTCGCCGGTGCCGCCAGCCTCGATACCTACGAGCCTGACCGGATCATCCAGAAAGGCGTAAAAGGTCCCTGCCGCATTGCTG
>SDBU01001293.1_pt1 | contig 36216 bp, 27 predicted proteins | sample 2277071 | NCBI WGS metagenome assembly SDBU01 (sample SAMN10397929, study PRJNA504765) | marine sediment metagenome | isolation source: marine sediment core GS08_GC12, 126 cmbsf | place: Arctic Ocean: Gakkel Ridge, Loki's castle | collected 2008 | reverse complement strand
CTAACTAAAGAAGTCTTTTCCTTAACTCCGGTTAATTTTGACGCTTTACCTATCAATTTATCATCGATATTTAATGTGGTTCTCATTATCAATTCCTTAAATGTATAAATATATGTATCAGTATGTATAATATATGCATATTTGTCAAGAGCTTTTTTTATTATTTTGAGCCAGATGTCTTGATTGACCCCTTGAATCTACGAGGTCCGCATTCACTGTTAATAAAATTAGTCAATCCTTCAGAGAACGTCAGGATTTACCCCTTGTTTGGCCTCAAAATTAGTCTTGAGTCTGGCCTCTTGAGTCTGTAGTCTGTTTCGCTATGGACGACATCCAGCGAAAGTTAGCCCTGATTGACCAGCAATTAGCCGGCAGAAATCTTCATAAGCAAATCGTAAGTACCTGCCCTCTTGTTTTTGTCGCCGTTGGCCTTATAGCGGGTATCCTGATACAACATACATTGCTCGGGTCACGGCTCCTCTGGCTCTGGTTGATACTGCTTGCTCTGCTTACCGCAGCAACTGTTTTCTTCTTTATCATCCAACAATCTTATTCTAATCACCACTCACTACTCACAACTCACCAATACGCCACAGCGTACTTGGCCCTGGCTTGTTTCGTATGTCTCGGTGCGATTCGGCTGATAAGTTTTCATCAGCCAAAGCCAAATGATATTCACAATCTTGTTGCCGACGTGCCGAAACTGGCAACGATTCGCGGCCTGATTGCTACTGAGCCGTATGTTAACAAAAACCGAAACTGGAAATTCGCCAGATTCAAGTTTACCGACCCGGCCACCAGCTTCTACCTTAAGCTCACCGAAGTAGAAACTATCGACGGCTGGGCAAAGGCAGCCGGAACTGTGCGCGTACAGGTTGACGAGCCGGTCCTGGACTTGAAGGCCGGCGATTATATACAGGCATACTGCCGGCTGGACAGATTCAGCCCCCCTACCAACCCCGGCCAGTTTGATGTGGCCAAGTACTTAGCACGGAAAAATGTTTTTATCGCCGCATCGGTAAAATCGCGGGACGGCATTAAATTATTAGAAAGCCCTCGCGGAGGTATTTTTACAAAAGTAAAAAGAAAGATGAGGCAAACAGCCACACAGGCACTGTTGGGCAATCTGTCGCTGGAAGACAGAAGCAGGGGCTTACTGGAGGCATTGCTGTTGGGCTATAGAGGCAATATCGACAGTACTACTTACAGGGCATTTCGCAAAACGGGACTATTGCACTTTATCAGCCTGTCCGGAATGCACCTGGGTATTTTAGTAGGGATTATCTGGTGGCTGTGCAAAACAGCAGGTTTAATGAAACCTGCCCGTGCGGTCATTTGTATAGTCGCGATTAGTATATTTCTGTTAATTGTCCCGCCGAGAGCACCGACGATAAGGGCAGCTATTATATGTTGGGTCTTCTGCGTATCATTTTTCTTTCACCGACGCTCCAACTCAATCAACACATTATCATTAGCGGCAACAATTCTCTTACTTATAAGGCCGACGCAATTGTTCGAAGCCGGCTGGCAACTGTCATTTGCATCAGTACTTGGGATTATACTTTTTACAGAACGAATCGAGGTCTTCATATATGAACAAGTAACGGAGTGGTTCCGAAACAAGGAAAGTCAAAAGGCCAAAAGGTTCCTTCGCATAATCTCTTACCCTTGCTCATTGTTTTTTATAGGTCTCGCCGCCTGGCTGGGTGGCGCCGGCATTTTGTTATATCATTTTTACACGATTAACCCCTTTACAAGCATCTGGACGGTGGCTATTTTCCCACTGGTAGCTTTGATTTTAACTATTGGATATTTGAAAATAATTCTGTCTTTGTTTTTACCAACTGTCGCAGCAGTGCTGGGCGTAATAGTGAACTTCTTGTCCGATTCGCTGATTTGGCTCGTAGAACTCATCGCCCACCTGGATATTTCAGAAATACTGATAGGCCAGGTGCCGCTTGCACTAATAATTTTATATTACTGCTTTGTTCTTTTTGCCGGTTTTGTTTATTTCAAGCGTCCCCTGATAAAAAAAGTAATCTGCACAGCGATGTTTTTAGCAATGGTTGTTTTTCTGGGCGCCGCGAAATGGCAGAGGACACATCGGGACAATTTAGTCATCACCTGCCTTGACGTCGGCCACGGCCAGGCAATATTCGCTCAGCTTCCCGGCAAAGCCAACCTTTTGTTTGATGCAGGCTCGCTGTACAAAAGCGACATCGGCGGACGAATTATTGCGCCGTTTTTGGATTACGCCGGAATAAATAAAATCGATGCCATTATCATAAGCCATAACGATATAGACCATATAAATGGAATACCCCGGACTGCCGAACACTGTGAAGTCGGCGAGGTTTACGCCAACAAGGTCTTTTTTGATAAGGCCGAACAATGGAGTGCAGCAAAATTTCTCAATGACTGTCTGACAGAAAAGGGCTTCAAAATAAAACGCTTGGACGAAGATTTGAATTTAAGCAGCAGTGCCAATATAAAAATACTCTGGCCTAATGAGCAGATAGGTAAGAATGAGGATTTAGGTGATAACGACAAATCGCTGGTTTCATTGATAGAATTTGCCGGCACCAAGGTACTTTTATGCTCCGACATTGAAAAATTTGCACAAAGAGAGCTTCTCCGGCTGTATCCTGACCTAAAAGCCGACGTTGTCATTGTTCCTCATCACGGCTCGGCCAATACGTTAGAGGATAATTTTTTGGAAAAACTCGATGCAGATATTTTGATATACAGTTGCGACCGAAGCCAATACGAAAGACAACAACAGATGATTAAAGGAAAAACCAGCGCCAAGTCGTTCTATACCTCTAAACACGGTGCCGTTGCTGTCTGTATCAACAGTGACGGTGTGATGGAGACTACAACATTTGTCCCGCCCAAATGAAAATCATACGTTGTCTATCTGAGGTATTGTGCAAAAATTGTTTTTGCGCAATACGCAATAAGGAACGTCACCTCAAATGCACCACGATTTCGACTCTACGATTTTTCGCTTTACCGCTGGAGGTTGAATTGGATGCGATAGGCTGGCTTTCTCCACATCCTACTGCTTGAATCATTTCTTTAGGGATTCCACGTTTAACTAAGTATCTGAGTACCGAAAGAGCACGTTGAGCGGAAAGTTCCCAGTTGTCCTTCCATTTTGATTTTTTGATTGGGTCCGTGTCGGTATGGCCTACGACATCTACTTGTTTGCTGGCATATTTGTCCCGCAATACCGAACGAATATGGTCAAGCTCCCTGCTGGTTGCTCTTTTTAACTCAGCTTTTCCTGAATCAAACAGTATCGCATTCGGCAGCGTTACCGTAATTGTTCCTTTGGCTGGGTCGAAAGCAACATCGTAGCCCGCTCCGAAACCAGTTGCGTCGGCTGGTGTTTTAGCACGTTCTTCAATCTGCCTTTGGAGCTCTTCGATTGTCATCTGGTCTTGCGAAATCCGGTCGGCAAGCTGACCCTTTTCAGACCTTTCGCGGTCGAGCAGACCCTTTATATTCTCATGCTCTACGCTTAGAGCTTGATATTTTTTCTCCCAATTAGTGCAGCCCGGCAGAAGAGCAAATACTGCAAGGCAAATCAGCAGAGCGATTGTTTTTTTGTTGGTTGCTCGCATTTGATATCTCCTTATAATGTTGAATTTAGGTTTTCCGTTTCAATGAAACACAAAACTCAGATAATCGCGAATCCAATCATGTAGAATCATAACAACAAATATACCCAAAGACAAGAACGGACCATAAGGAATTTGTTGAATTTTTTTAAAAAACATCTGAAAGCCCGCCCAGGCCAAGCCAAAGAATGGCGCCACAAAGAATGCCGCCACCACGTAAAGCGGCCCTATTACCGCCCCCGCAGCTCCCATTAAATGCACATCACCGAGTCCCATTGCTTCTTTTCCAAAAGCAAACGTACCGAAAATCCTAATGCCCCAGACAATACCGCAGCCCACGAAGTAACCCCACACACTGCCCAGAAGTCCCGCAACGACGGGATGTTGCGAGAAATCCTCCCACCAGGCCCCTACTGGTGTAACTTCTCTGACAATCCAAAGCAGCGCCATCGAGCAGACGATTATCGGCAGCAAGAAGATGATTTCTCTGCACGCCTCCAAACGATGATTGACGCCGTTAGAAGTCCAATCCGGCTCTGCTGATTCTTCTTCATTATTGGGTATGGCGATTTCCTCTTTGCTGTTTTTTTGCTCAATCCCCTTTTCATCCTCGCTAATCTCTGGTTCGTAACTTCTTTTAACCAAACCGCTCACCAGCAGCACCCAGGATATAACCAGCCCTGCCGTCGCCCCCACCGCCAGCGCACCGGTATTAGCCGAGGCACTCGGCAAAAGTGAATACGCGCGAATCAGGGCAGGGTCAATTATATAACCTCCGACCGCTGAGCCAATTAGCCCTGCTGCGGTAACCAGCCAGCAAATAGACAGTGGAATAATCCAGTACTCTAAATCAATTGCTGAAGCCGCAATGAAAGCCCCAAACATAATAATGTGGAGTAGATAAATAAACCAGCCGCCGCCAGCATCTAACTTGATGCCGTCTCGCAGATTGACCTGAAAATACAAAATGAAAAGGCCTAAGAAAATCAGACCGGTCAGCAATTCGATAAGAAAATAACGCGGCGAAATCGGCGCTTTACAATACCGGCACTTCCGGCCCAAAAACAGCCACGAAACCAGCGGTATATTGTCGTAAAAACGAATGTGCTTACCACACGCCGGACAAGCTGAAGGCGGACTTACCAAAGACTTATCACGAGGTAAGCGATAGATGACAACGTTCAGAAAGCTGCCTATACAACAGCCGAACGCAAAGATAAAGACAAACCAAATCCAATCAGGTACTGCCACAATGCCTCCTTTGCAAAAGCAGTACATTAATTTACAAAAAGCTTTTGCTCTTATGCTCTCGTACTCTTACCTTTTTTTCTTTTTGACCACAGCGGCAACTTTCACAGGCAAGCCGAACAAACGTATAAAGCCTGTTGCATCGGTTGGGTCGTATTCGGCGCCCATCTTAAAGCTCGCTAAGTCGGTTTTGTACAAACTGTTCGGGCTTTTTATGCCGGCCGGTGTGCACCGTCCTTTGAACAATTTCATTTTAACTTCACCGGTAACATGCTGCTGTGTAACATCGACAAATGCATCAAGCGCCTCGCGAAGCTGAGAAAACCACAGCCCGTAATAAACCAGTTCGGCATATTTCAGAGCGAGCTGTTGCTTGTAGTGCATAGTTTCTCTGTCAAGTGTCAGGCTCTCTAAAGCATTGTGAGATGTAACGAGAATCGTCCCACCCGGTGTCTCATAAACGCCCCGCGACTTTATACCAACCAGCCGATTCTCAACCATATCCACCTGCCCGATGCCGTGTTTGCCGCCGAGCTTATTCAACGCTTCAATAAACCTCACACCGCTTGTTAACTTGCCGTTGAGCTTTATTGGGATTCCTTCATAAAAACCTATCGTTACATAGTCCGGCTTATCCGGCGTCTCCGAAACTGGCCGGGAGATAACATACACATCGTCCTTTGGCTCATTGGCAGGGTCTTCGAGGTCTGCCCCCTCGTGGCTGAGGTGCCAGAGGTTCCGGTCGCGGGAGTAGATATTCTTCTTTGTCTGCTCGATGGGAATTTTGTGTTTTTTAGCGTAATCAACCGCCGCCTCACGAGAAGTTAATGTAAATTTAGGGTCTTTCCACGGTGCAACAATTTTCAGCGAAGGGTCCAGTGCCATATAGGTAACTTCGAATCGCACCTGGTCGTTGCCCTTGCCTGTTGCCCCATGGGCTACCGCTGTCGCACCTTCAGCGTGTGCGACCTCGACCTGATGCTTGGCGATTAAAGGCCGGGCAACACTCGTCCCTAACAGATACCCTTTTTCATAGACCGCACCTGCTTTGAGCATCGGCCAGAGATAATCTTCGACAAACTCTTTGCGCAGGTCCTTGACTACACACTTGACCGCCCCGCTCGCCAGCGCCTTACGTTTGATACCTGCTAATTCATCGCCCTGACCCAGCTCAGCCGCAAACGCTATTACATCATACCCGTAGGTCTCCTTAAGCCACGGCAGAATCACACTCGTATCCAAACCTCCACTATACGCCAGTACTACTTTTTCAGCTTTTTTGCTTTTACTACTTTTAGCCATTCAGTTTGTCCTTAATGAGTTTACGTCTCTAATCCCAGTGCATCACGACCCGTTCAGCGCCAAACTCCAGCCCAATTCGCCGGCCAAACTCTTCTATTCTGTCCATCGCCACCATTACAAAATACTTTCACTATCATCAAATGTCGCTTCTACTTGTCATTGCGAGCGAAACCAGCTTTCAGCCCTGATCGCAGCCGAAAGGGAAGCAATCTCATTACTTTCGCTTTTCATTCTCCCCACTGCTTTTAATATACCAACAATCATTATCACAGAGCAACAATTAAATTGGGTAGTGCCGATATCGCGCAGGACAAAGCCTGCCATGCTCGACTTAGCTTATGGCAATTTCTAATAACCCGACTTTTTACCTGTCATATTCTCTACTTCAACTCTTATGATTACTGTGTTATTAATGGCTTCTACCGGATATTCAAAAGACCCATCTGAATAATTCCGCATGATAATATCGAATGCCTTGTGTTTTGATTCAATATCTTCTATGAATGCAGCCTTGCCAAATCCGATAACGCTTTGATATTTAATACTACATTTGCATGCTTCTTTCGCCTTGATAAGCTCATAGTCTATATCGATCTCAAAACAAATATTATTGTTCTTTCTGAGTATATCTAACTTTTTACCTTCCCTGGCGCAATGAAAATACAATGTTTTATCTTTATAACCAAAGCAAAGGGGGACTACGTACGGCATTCCGTTATCGCATAAACCCAATCGGCACACATTTGCCTTGCGGATGATGTCTTCTATTGTGGCAATATCGCTGATTTCTTTATCTTTCCGCCGCATCTAATTTCCCCTTCTCAGTGAAATATAACAGGACCTCGCTAAATGTGCTTTTTCGAATTTTCTTTGCGATTTCTACGTCGTTAATGGTTGAGTTTATAGCAAATGGTTTCTCGCATAAGCTCGGCTTTGCCGTCAGTGTTGGTAAAAAGTTTGAATTGGGCTAAGCCCTGATTGACGAACATTGAAATACCATCTATCGTTTTTGCCCTCTTCTTTTTTGCTTCTTTTAACAGTAAGGTCCTGGCAGGGTTATAGACGGTATCGAAAACGGCCATATCCCTTTTCAGGTATTCTTGAGGTATAGGCGTTGCATCAACGTTTGGGTGCATCCCGATACTCGTACAGTTTATTAGCAATTTTGCATCAATGTTCTTTAAATCGTCCAAGGGCGTAAAATCACAATTAAACTCGGCTGCAAGTTTCTCGCCCCTTGTAACAGTGCGATTGTAAATGCGGATTTGTACGCCGGCGTCAGATAAGCCGGCCACTATCGCCCTTGCCACGCCGCCTGCGCCGATAACCGCAACCGACAACCCATTCAAGTCAGCTCTGCTAATACCCAACGTCGAGGTAATCGCATCTAATGCAGCGGAATAATCGGTATTGTAAGCGCTGAGTTTACCATCTGCGCTGATAATCAATGTATTAACGGCCCCGATCTTTTCAGCCAACGGCTCAACAAAGCCCAGATTTGCTCGGGCAAAATTAAGCGCATTTTGTTTATGCGGGATTGTTACACTAAAACCGCCGAAGTTCAGCCATTTTCTAAAAAGCGCGTTATGCAGAAACGAATCGAATTCCTGCTGTCCCCCTTCTACCAATAGCGGCAGATATATATTATTCAAACGTTTTTCGGCAAAGCAGGCATTATGAATCGCAGGACTCAGCGAATGCCCTACCGGCTCGGCAATCACGCCGAAAAGCTCGGTATCGGATTTGATATAATCGTAGCGGTACAATTTCTTAAACTGCTCAATAGTCAACTGGCCCGGTGCTGTTGCGCTTTGGTCATCGACACTTGCGAAAGTTACAAAACTGTTCAGCTTTTTCGCTATGATTCTGCTAATAAGCCCGGCCTCACCCATACAAAAGACAATTCGTTCACCGCTGGTTTGATGCAGCAAATCGAATGCCTCGAAGCAATCGTTAATATGATTAGCGGTATAAACAAGCTTCGGTATCACCTCCGGACATACGGCTAAGATGTCACGATATAGCTTGCCGATATTGGCAAATCTGGTTTCGAAATTATGGGCTGACAGAATCAACCGACCCTTTGAGCTTTGCGACAGTGCCAGTCTTATTTTTTCCTGAATCTCAATGGAGAGGTAGTTGTCATATTCAAAGTCAATAAATTCTGCACCTGCTTTCAGCGAGCTGGTCAATACATCAACTCGCAATTTCTGCCGATAGTCTATTACCCCCCCCTGCCGCTTGTCGCGACATGTTACGATTATAGGCAGTCGTTTGTCGCTGTCGCTTTTTACAAAGGCAATCAAATTTTTAACTAAATCGACACTAAGGTTTTCGAGATAATCTGTCCGCAATTCGAGCATCTCGGCACCGGTACCCAGCGCCGCTTTAACCTGCCCTTTAGCCTGGTCTAAATCCTTCGCTGCTATGGGAACGATTAATTTTGTCTCCATAATCCAAATATATAGCAGCGAAAAATCCCAAAAGCAAGAGTAAAAACACAAGTATCGCCCTCCTCAGCCGGAATTTGACGGCACGCTGTCTAAAGTGTTGCATTCATAACGTAAATAAGTTATATTATTCAGTTTGCGTTATTGGTAGAACCCGTGGTGGCTCTCTCAAACCCTGGCCTGAGTTCGTCGAAGGCTTGCTTGGGGGTGTTCTTAGAAGTAAAATTTGGATTTCCTGTGAATTTATTGGTTTGATATTATGTTAGAGCACGAGATTAAGGTACCGGCCTCGCCGGCCGCAAGTTACAGGATAAAAATCGGCACGGAAATCCTTGGCGAATTGTGGCCGCAGATAGAAGCCGATTTCAGCAGGTACAACAAATTTGTTGTTACCGATGAAAACCTGGTATCCGCGGGCCATTTGGAAAAACTGCTGGATCAAAGAGATGTTCCAACTTTTGTAATAAGCCCGGCCGGTGAGACTTCAAAAAATATAGATACGGTAGTTTCGATAATCGAAACGATGGAGAAAGCCTATCTCGGCAGAGATACCCTTGTTGTAGCTCTTGGCGGCGGAACTGTCGGTGACATCGCAGGATTTGCCGCTGCCATCTTCAAAAGAGGTGTCCCTGTCCTTCAGATACCCACGACCACAGTCGCCCAGGCCGATTCCGCTGTAGGCGGCAAAACCGGCATCGATTCGGAGCTAAGCAAAAACGCTTTCGGTGCGTTCTGGCACCCGTTGGCTGTTTATGTCGATGTCGCAACTTTAATAACCCTGGAAGATAGACAATTCAGGGCCGGGCTGGTCGAATCCGTGAAGCATGCCCTTATTGCGGACAGTGAGTATTTTGAATTTCTGGAAAACAATCTCGATGCTGTCCTCGAACGAAAATCGGACGTGCTGGAAACAGTTGTTCATTTTAACTGTAAAATAAAGGGCGATGTAGTCGAGACCGACCCATCCGAGCAAAACAAGAGAAGAATTCTAAACTACGGCCATACTATCGGACATGCTGTTGAGGCGGCCAGCGGATTTGAATTGCTGCACGGCGAAGCAGTCGCCATAGGTATTATCGCAGCCGGCTTAATCGAGATTGAATTGGAGTTAGCACAACAGGAGAGAATCGAGAGAATCCGGCAAATTCTCAAAAAACTGGATGTTCCGGTAAAATTACCCAAGGATTTAGCCGAAAAAGACCTGATAGACCTGATAAAGCACGACAAAAAGGCAGTTAACAAATGGCCGAGATTCGTGTTGATTAGTGACATAGGTCAGGTTTATTGTCCGGATGGACAATACGCTGTCGAGGTTGCTCCAGAACTGGTCGAAAAAATATTGAAAGAGCTTTAGCTTATTGTCACCCTGAGTGCAGCGAAGGGTCTCATTGATACGAAAATCACGGGATTCTTCGCGGAGTTTATCCTTGAGCAAAGCGAAGGGCTGACAATGTTGGTGTGTTACATACTATTGTAAGAGATTTTTATGTGAAAGTAGGAATATGTACAGAGAAAAAATAAAGGTGCTCGATTGCACAATCAGAGATGGCGGACTCATTAACAACCATTACTTCACCGACGAGTTTGTTCGCTCGGTGTATAAGGCCCTTTCCAAAAGCGGCATTGACTACATGGAGTTCGGCTATCGAAGCAGCAGAGAGCTTTATCCGCCCGAAGATTACGGGGCATGGAAGTACTGTGATGACGATAAGATACGAAAAGTTATAGACGGCATTGAGTCTGATATAAAAATCAGCGTAATGGTTGACTCATATCGCGTCAAAGAGCAGGAGTTTGCCCCGGCTGACGAAAGCCCAATAGATTTGTTTCGGGCGGCAACCTATGTCAAATATATCGACAGTGCCATAGAGCTTATCAATAAATGTCACGACCTCGGCTACGAAACTACCTGCAACATTATGGCAGTCTCCAGAGAAATAGAGCCGGACCTCATAGAAGCCCTTGAACAGCTGGCAAAAACACCTGTCGATGTAGTTTATGTCGTCGATAGTTTCGGTGCATTGTACTGCGAGCAGATAGAATATCTGGTTAAACTTTATAAAGAGCACCTGCCCGGAAAAGAAATCGGAGTACACTGCCACAACCAGCAGCAGCTCGCCTATGCCAACACTATTGAAGGTATCATTCACAACGCCAATTATTTGGACGGCTCATTATTCGGCATCGGAAGAGGCCCTGGCAATTGCTGCCTCGAGCTGTTAGTTGGTTTCCTCAAAAATCCGAAATTCAATCTGACACCGATTCTAAAGGTCATACAGGACTACATGATACCAATGCGTAAGGAAATGGAGTGGGGCTATATAATTCCCTATATGGTCACCGGCATATTAAACGAGCATCCTCGCTCTGCCATAGCATATCGAAAAACCGACGACAGGGACAAATACGCCGAGTTTTACGAGCAAATGCGCGAAACCCAAGAGTAGAGGTTATGTTGTTTTCCTCCAGTTTTTTATGCGATAGTATAGTTTAGCCGTCGTCGATAAGCTTGCCCTGAGCGCAGCCGAAGGGACGATGCAATCCCCAACATGCCAATTTCAACTTCGTAATTCATAATTCCTTGTTCTCCACAGGACACCTTGCGGTGGATATTGGATATTCCTCCTGTTTTTTTTCCTTGCCTTTCGAGCAGCTTTGGGTAGATTTTATAAATAAAGTAAAGGGCGAGCTTGTTTCGTTCATCAAAAGCGAGTTCTCAAGGCGAGAATTTGGAGATTTGACAATGATAGGCAAGAAGATAAGACTCGAAAGGATAATCGACCGCAATTCCCGCAGGACGGTAATCATTCCGATGGACCACGGCGTTACGGTCGGCCCTATTGAAGGCCTGGCGGACATGCGCACAGCCATCAGTAACGTCGTGGCCGGCGGCGCCAATGCTATCCTAATGCACAAAGGAGTTGTCCGCGCAGGTCACAGAGGCGCCGGCAAAGACGTCGGGCTGATTATTCACCTTTCCGGCGGAACATCGCTAAGTCCCGACCCCAACGCAAAGGAGCTGGTCTGCACTGTCGAAGAGGCAATCAAGCTCGGTGCCGATGCGGTCTCTGTCCACATAAATCTTGGTGCCGAGACCGACAAAGAAATGCTGAGGCAATTGGGCCGGGTCAGCGAACGATGTATGGTCTGGCAGATGCCGCTGGTTGCGATGATGTACACCCGCGGCACGAAAATCAAAGACGAATACGATGTCAATAACGTCAAGCACGCCGCCAGGGTCGGGGCCGAGCTTGGCGCTGATATTGTTAAGGTAGTATATACCGGCAGCGTCGAAAGTTTCACCGGAGTAGTTCAGGGCTGTCCGGTGCCGGTGGTTATTGCAGGCGGGCCCAAAATGGACAGCGACCAAGATATTTTCAAAATGGTGGACGGAGCTCTTAAAGCCGGTGCTGCGGGTGTATCTATCGGACGAAATGCCTTCCAGCACCGAAAACCTGTGAAAATGGTTGAAGCGTTAAGCAAGATGGTTCACAAAGGTGCCAGTGTCGAACAGGCAATCGAAGCCCTGAAGACTTAAATCCTCTAATTCGGTAGAGTGTACCTTGCACACCGAAACGGTTATTCTCCGGCTGTCGCTATCGACACAAATTCAGGCTGCTCCCGATACTCTGATACGCCGGTGGAACAGGCACGAATGCGTTGGGGGATTGCCGTAATTGACTCTTTTGCAATATCAAATTCTTGAAGGAGATTGCTATGAATCGTTATCCGGTAATTATCGTTTTAATCGCAGTGTTGGCTGGCGTAATTTTATTCCTCGGCTCTGCAAAACCAACAACAGGCCAGGATCGTTCTAAACTCATACGGGCCAAAAATGGCTCCGGCATCATAGGCTATAAAGACACCCCCATTCTGCCCTGGTGTGGCTACCACGTGCACGACCCCGACCGGCCGGCACCAAAGAAAGTAAATCCCGCCCCGCCAAACAAACAAGGAAAAACCGGCACAGCTCCATCCGACGCCATAATCCTCTTCGACGGAACTAATCTCTCACAATGGAACTCTTCCGACTGGAAAATCGAAAACGGCGAGCTTATCGCCGTCTCCGGAAATCTCACAACAAAAAAGCCCTTCGGCGACTGCCAGTTGCACATCGAATGGATGACCCCGGACCCGCCCCAGGGCGGAATTTGGGACCGCGGCAACAACGGCGTTATGCTGATGGGCCTCTTTGAAATCCAGGTTTACGACTCATACACCGAGAAGCTCTATCCCGACGGCCAGGCAGCCTCCGTTTACGGCCAGACCCCGCCGATGGTAAACGCCTGCCGCAGGCCCGGCCAATGGCAGACGTTCGATATTATCTTCTTTGCCCCCGTCTTCGAGAACGGCAAGCTCGAAAAGCCCGCTTATGTCACCGTCCTGCACAACGGCGTACTTGTCCATCACAACCAGAAAATCTTCGGCCCAACCGGCCATCGAATCCTACCACGCTACACCGAGCCAATCCCCGAAAAACTGCCGCTCAGCCTCTCAGCCCACAACAATCCCGTCCGATTCCGAAACATCTGGCTACGATCGCTGTGATCGGAACTCGGCGATAAAGGACTGCATGGGCGACCGAGTTGCCGATCTCACGGCTGCTGCCTCGTTTGACCTTATCAATCAATAGCAGGAAATGTGCTTATACGTAAAGCGCGTACGCGCTTTACGTATGCCGCATCTGAACACAACAAAAGGATTTGCATAGTTTCGATTAGCTCTTGTGCGGGGATTGGACATTCCCCGACCTCCGTCCTCTGTCTCCCGCCCTCTGTCATTCTGAGCCCTTCGCTTTGCTCAAGGATAAACTCCGCGAAGAATCTCTTTTTGCGCACTAAGGACATCCACCACGAGCTGATCATTCGGCTACTGCCTCGTTTGACCTTATTAATCAATCGCAGGAAATGTTTTTATACGTAAAGCGCGTACGCGCTTTACGTATGCCGCATCTGAACACAACAAAAGGATTTGCATAGTTTCGATTAGCTCTTGTGCGGGGAGCGGGAATCCACGCTTTTGCAATGTTTTTGAGACATCCGATTGCGCAGGGGTGACATTACGCTGGAACCCACGACAGGGTGGCACCCTCAAACTTGTTTGGGGGTGGTCTTGCCGGTAAAGCCTGCCTCTTCTATAAATTTTTTATTTCATTTGTTTTGCAAAAACCAATAAAATGCCTGAAAATCGCAATGAAATAAACAACAATAAAAGTGTTCTAAGCCAGTGTGAGTAAAACAATTATCACGCACGCGATGAGTAAAGGACAAGTTCGATGAAAAAACTATGGGTAAATGTTGTTCCATACAATAAGGGGCTTGCTATAGCTGCCCTTGAAAGCGGGGCTGAGGCGGTTGTGCTGCCGGACGACCAAAGTGAAACTGTGCGGCAGTTCGGTAAAATCAAAACCGTCGAAAAAGACGGCGACATCAAGCCCGGCGTGGATGTCGAGTTCATAGATATAGCCGGCAAAGAAGACGAAGACAAAGCTGCTGCGGTGCCTGCGGAAAAAATTATTGTCCTTAGAATGCTCGATTGGACGATTATACCCATAGAGAACCTGTTAGCCCGGCGGGGCAAAAATATTATGGTCCAGGTAGAAAATAGCGAACAGGCCAAACTTATGGTCGAGATACTCGAAAAAGGCGTTGACGGCGTCCTCTTAAATACCAACGATATAAACGAGATAAAGAAATGCGCCGAAGTCATTCACGGCGTGAGTCAAAAAGTCGCCCTGGTAACAGCCACCATCACAGGCATAAAACAATTAGGCATGGGCGATAGGGCCTGTCTCGATACCTGCACGCAAATGACTTTAGGCGAAGGGATACTCGTCGGCAATACCGCTGCCGGTTTCTTTTTGGTGCATTCCGAATCCATCGACAATCCTTACGTGGCATCCCGGCCGTTCCGCGTCAATGCCGGAGCCGTGCACGCATACACCTTAGCGCCGGGCGGCAAAACAAAATACTTAGCTGACTTAAAGGCCGGCGATGAAGTGCTGCTGGTGGATTTCCAGGGCAAAAGTCAAACCGCTTATCTGGGCAGAAACAAAATCGAAAAAAGGCCCGTGATGCTCATCGAGGCCGATGCCCAAGGTCAGCCGATAAGTCTGGTCTTGCAGAACGCTGAGACGATTCGACTCGTCAGCCCGGACGGCAAAGCGGTTTCGGTTACCACATTAAAGCCGGGCGATAAAGTCTTAGGACATATCGAAAAGGCCGGCAGGCACTTCGGTATGCAGGTTGACGAGACACTAATTGAAAGGTAAACCTATGGTTTGGCCGGATGATGTTATCAGTTTAATTTTAGCAGCTTTTCTTGGAGCGGCAATAGGCCTGGAGAGGGAGCTTAGTGGCAAGTCTGCCGGCCTGCGGACGAATCTCTTAATATGCCTTGGCGCAGCCATCTTTACCATAATCTCCAAACAAATGGATGCCGTAACCGAAGGCTCGACTACAAGGATAGCCGCCCAGATTGTTACCGGAGTAGGCTTTTTAGGTGCCGGTGCCGTCATCCAGGACAGACGTGGTGTGCATGGCTTGACTACCGCCGCGACCATCTGGCTTGTTGCAAGTATCGGAATGGCCTGCGGAGCCGGTTTTCGCGAATTGGCAGCTATATCGACTCTCATTGTAATTGTTGTTCTCGCAGGCCTCTTAAAGCTGGGCAAGCCCTTGGCACGCTATGTGGAAAAACACAAAGCCAAAAGCATTCCTGACGACCAGGATGAAACCGGCCGAGAGCGCAGGCAAGCAGAGGAAAAAAAAGAAACTTAACTATACGAAGCACTTGCCAACAAAGCGCACAGTCATTCACTTAAGACCGTATTATCACCCGTCTCGTCTCCCCCGAATAAAACTATGCTTACTACTCAGTTGGTGTATAACCTAATTTCCCCCACACAGCCTTCTGAACGTTATACAAATCCTGACTGCCCGGATTGGAAGATAAATTACCTTGACGCCCTGTGCCTTGCCAGTAGTCATAATCCATCTTGGCGATTTCTATCGTACGCGGGTCTTTCCACTTCCAGTACTCACTATGCCCATCTACGAAAGAGAGATTTGTCCCATCACCGTGGCGGGCGGTAATCTGGTCCCACCATCGCTCCTGGTCATACCAAATGGTCCAGCTCGCCGGACTCAATCGGCCCTCATCAAGAAAAACAGCCCTCTGGCCAGGCTTGCGAATCTGATTCCTGTTTTTAATTATCTGCCCATCAGCGCCGGGTATCGCATCGTAACCATTCAGAGCATCGACTATAGCATACGTTACTACCTCTCCGCGAATACCGGTCGGGCACTTGTAAAGTTTTATGTTTGGGCAGTATTCATATAGCAATCCCCTCCGGATACCTTCTATTCGCGCTTCTTCTGAGGCGCTCCGGCCCGACCAATATACCCAGCAGGTGCCATCTTTATTATGGCCGCCGGTGCTTGTATTGCCGTTAACAATCTTGCTGTCGTTATCATCCGCATACATAATCCACGCAAGCGACATTTGCTTCACGTTGCTAAGGCAGGCCGCACGTTTGCCCTGCTCTCTGACCCGATTTAGCGCCGGCATCAATATCGCCATCAACACTGCAATGATAGCGATAACTACCAGAAGCTCTATTAACGTAAACCCCGTTTGATGTCTTTCACTTTCCTGGTTAACAATCTCAACTTCTAACGGCCTGAACAGTTTTCGTTCGTCCATATTGCACCTTCTCCTTCTGCCTCGATTACACAACTCGTGGACTGTTTTCTGCAAATGCTTTCACGGCTCTACAATTAACAAAGTCTCGAATTCTTACATAATCATATCAAAAAATCGCGCATAGTGCCAGAGTTTTTCCTTGACGTCAAAGTGCCCAATCTGGTATAAATAAAATCATCGGAGTTTGTTCCTTTTCGGCAGGCTGAATTTCTGAAATTTTCAGCTAATTCAGCTTACCCGAAAGCTTAAATAGCGAAATACGCAGTGTCAAGTCAAAACTTTGCATTTCGCGCTTAAGACTTCTACATTTCAATTAATGGATCATATTGTTATGTACTCCTTTGACGCCGCAGTAGAATGGCCTGCCGGTACTGTTGCAGTGTGGGTCAAGGCAGACACCGTGGGGCAAGGCAATTGGAACGGTGTGTTCAGCAGCCACGTACCCAACAGTGCAGGTTTTCAGATGGATACGGATGATGGAGACCCGGGAAATTACCGGTATAATGGAGTTAATGGTGGTAACGCATTTTTTGGCACTGTTACCACAAACTGGGTCCACATTGCTGCAACCACGAACTCTTATACCGAGGAGACTATCGTTCACGGAGGCAGCAAGTCGATGCCTTTGGCCTACGACAACAGTGTCTTCAGGTATTCAGAAGTGGAGATGACGTTGAGTTATCCGCGTGACTGGACCGAAGAAGGTGTTAGCGTATTATCGCTGTGGTTCTACGGTGATGCGGCTAATGCCGATGAGCCGGTGTATGTTGCTCTTAACGGCAGCGCTGTGGTCTCTCACGATAATCCCAATGCAGTGTTGATAGATGAGTGGAACCAATGGAATATCGACCTGCAGGAATTTGCTGACCAGGGCGTGAACTTAGCCAATGTCAATACGATTGCTATTGGTCTGGGTAACAAGAAGAATCCGGTAGCCGGTGGTTCAGGTACAGTGTACTTTGATGATATTCGTCTGTATCGTCCGCCGCCGGAGCCGGCACCTTAAGCTAAGATTTATGTACAAATTAAGATTGAGTGGTTGACCCCATGAGATAATTACTTAATATCTTACGGAGTTAATGCAGCAAATTTGTGGCAATTCGGGGCTTATACCGATTGATTCGGTATAAGCCCCCCTTTTAATTGATAATTGATTCAGCTTTACATAATCTTATCAAAAAAAATGGGTAATCACGTATGATTTCCCTTGACGGGAAAGTAGCTAATTTGGTATAAAAGAAAATAGTGTAGTTTGTGTTTCGCTGCTGACATTTGTACATTTCAAATAGCAACTGATGTTGGCTTTTTTATAAGGAAGGTGTATTTTGATTTCCGATTTTTGAGTTTGAATTTAAGATTTTCTTTTTCCAATGCTAAATCGGCAATCGGACATCGGAAATTGGCAATTCTCATCAACAATGAGTGTTTTGGTGTGTGGCCAAAGCATAATTCATAATTTTTTAACTCTTTTTTCACGAGGACTATTATGTCTAAGAAATCGAAGATCCGCTACGGTGGATTGATTTATCTGGTCTGTTTTGTTTTGGTGCTGGGCATAGCGGGCAATGCCTCGGCTGATCTTGTGGCTCACTGGTCGTTCGATGATGGCTCCGGGACTATCGTCAAGGATGTGAGCGGCAATGGGAACGACGGCACACTCCAAGGTGACCCACAGTGGGTGGCCGGGAAATATGGCGCTGCGCTGGAGTTCGACGGTGATGATTTTGTTGATTTTGGGAATCCAGATGTGCTCAACTTCGGAACGGGCGATTGGACAATAACTGCATGGATAAAAACGACACAGACTGACAGAGGAACTATCTTTGCCAATGGAGGCGATAATAGTGGCGGAGTACGCTACACGTTCGCCACCCACGAAGCTAACGATGACAGAATGACTCTGACCACGGATGACAATAGCACCAAAGTTCAAGCCCAGGGAGGCACTGTAGTTATTGATGGTCAGTGGTATCATGTCGCTGCAATGAGAGAGGGAACTACGATTAGTGTATATGTCAACGGTGTGCTCGATGGAACCAATACCGTACCTGTCGGATATGACCTTTCCGGAACATCTCAGCATAATGCCCTTATAGGAGCTATATCGGATGCCCAAGATGCCACAGGCAACACCTTGGAGAAGTTCTACATCGGGATTATCGACGATGAACGTATTTACAACCACGCTCTGACGGAGGTCGAAATTCAGGTCGTTATGAAAGGTACGGTATGGCCTTACGCCATAGGCCCTGTCCCGGCTGATGGTGCCATGCATGCCGATACCTGGGCGAACCTAAGCTGGTCGCCTGGAGCGCTTGCAGTCTCACATGACGTATATTTCGGCGACAATTTTGACGACGTGAGTGCCGGCACCCCCGACTCATCGGGGTTCCAGGGCAACCAGGCCTCGACATTTCTTGTTGCTGGCTTTCCCGGATTTTCTTATCCGGATGGCCTTGTTCCGGGCACGACATATTACTGGCGAGTCGATGAGGTCAATGATACCGACCCAAATAGTCCCTGGAAAGGCGATGTCTGGAGCTTTATGATTCCCCCCAAGACCGCATATCAACCCGACCCTGCTGATGCTGCCGAGTCTATAGACCCGGATGCAGACCTTAGCTGGACGGCAGGTTTCGGTTCAAAATTACACACAGTTTATTTCGGCGACAATTTTGACGATGTCAACAACGCCGCCGGAGGTCTTCCTCAGGGTGCTGCAACCTATACTCCTCCCGGCACACTTAAATTGGCTAAGACTTACTACTGGCGGGTCGATGAGTTTGATGCAGTCGCCACCTATAAAGGCCACGTCTGGAGCTTTACTACTCAAGGCGCCGTCGGCAGCCCTGACCCGTCTAATGGTGCTGTGGATGTAAAGCAGACACAGATTATTAGCTGGTCACCGGGAGTCTTTGCTGCTTCGCATCAGGTCTATTTCGGCGCTGATGAAGATGCTGTGAAAAATGCCGATACCGGCTCGCCGGAGTATAAAGGCACCGGAGACCTTGGTTCCGAGAGCTATGACCCCGGAAAACTTGAGTGGGATACCACCTACTATTGGCGTGTTGACGAGGCAAATAACGTCAATCCCGACAGTCCGTGGACAGGCATCCTCTGGAGCTTTACGACAGCTAACTTCCTTATCGTGGACGATTTTGAATCTTACAACGACCTTGACCCCGCCGAGGCCGATAGCAACAGGATATTTAACGCCTGGATAGACGGATATGACAACCCGACAAACGGTTCTTTAGTTGGTTATGAGAATCCTCCTTTTGCCGAGCAAACTATCGTTCACGGAGGCAACCAGTCGATGCCGCTTTACTACGACAACACTGTTGGGTACTCTGAGGCAACTTTGACGCTGACTTATCCGCGTGACTGGACCGAGAAAGGTGTCGACACGCTGACGATTTGGTTCAGAGGCGATTCGGCCAACTCTGCCGAGACGTTGTATGTGGCTCTCAATGGCAGTGCAGTGGTCAATCTCGATAATCCAGATGCGGCGCAGATGACCACCTGGACCCAATGGAATATCGATTTGCAGGCATTTGCCGATCAGGGCGTAAACCTGGCTAATGTTAATACGATTGCCCTTGGTCTTGGCAACAGGAATAATCCGCAGGCTGGTGGTTCAGGTACGATGTACTTTGATGATATTCGTTTGTATCCTCCGCCGCCGGAGCCGGCACCGTAAGCCGGGATTTAGATATCAATTAAGATTGATTGGTTAACCCCATGAGATAATTCCTTAATATCTCACGGAGTTAATGCAGCAAATTTGTGGCAATTCGGGGCTTATACCGATTGATTCGGTATAAGCCCTTATTTTATTTGATAATTGATTCAGCCGCAGGCGCTTTAGTGATACTTCTGTTGGAAGACCGCCCACGGCGGATATCCATATTGATTATTGACATTAAATATTATATTTCGTCCACCTATGGGGCATCCTCAGTTTCGCGGGAACGATAATCATGCCCGGCGTTGGGGATTTTTGGTTGAAATCTTCAGGGGATTCGATTACATTTACTTCAACTTATTACGATGGTAATCTGCTTTTTGCTGAATTTCGGTTTCTTTCTTTGTCTTGATTGAGCCGCCGGGTTGGAGATAAACAAGCACAGCTAAGTATTAGGAGGTAACAAAATGCAATCTACAAAAAGAAAACACGCCCACTTATGTCCCGAAACAGGTAAAAGCCTCAAGTCCAAAATAAAATATCGCTGGTTGATGTGGATATTTCCCATAGCCGGCTTGGTGTCACTGATATGGTTTTTAGTTAGGGTGATACCGAAACCTTCACGGGCGACCTATCCGTGTCAGCGGCTGGCTTTTCCTTTGGCTTCAGGATTTGTGGCCTGGCTTGTAGGCCTGGCTGCAGCAACAATGGCATTTAAAAAAGCCAGGCTCAACTTTGCGCGAAGGCGCTATGTGGTGGGCTTGGTATGTGCTGCCGTAAGTATTGGCGCCTTGTGGATAGCTGTTAGTGCTACCGGCGAGAAGTTGGTCTTGGCTCAGCCTCAACCTGCGAATGAGCCAATAGGAGTTGCCTGCGGCATTTATCCCGGCCGTGTTGTCTGGGTTCACGACCCCGAAGCAACGGATTGGCAGGGCCCCGGAGATGGTCACTGGTGGGAAAGTAACCACACGAGCCAGGCACGGATAAACCAAATGATGTCACGGGCAATATGCGAGCTGACCGGCGCAGCGAGTGACACTGACGCCTGGGACAAACTGTTCAAACATTTCAATAAAACGCGTGGCAAGGGAAATGCTGGGTATAAATCCGGCGAAAAGATTGTTATCAAGGTAAACTTTGTCGGCTTTATCTGGTTTGCCGGAGGAGTCAATTCGGAAAATTACGATTTGGAAAAAGCGAGAGATTATATGAACACCTCGCCGCAGATGATTATGACCTTGCTGCGGCAGCTTGTAGATACAGCCGGTGTAAAGCAATCCGACATTTCGATCGGTGACAGCTTGGCGTATTTTGCCAACGAGTACTATAACATTCTTCACAAAGAGTTTCCGAACGTCCGGTTCATGGACCATGCCGGTAACTTCGATCGAACCCAAATGAAGCAATCCTCTGTGCCCTTCTATTGGAGCTGTAATCCTCAAGACTGCCTGCAGGATTATGCGCCTCTTTGCTTTGCCGAGGCTGATTACTTAATCAATTTGGCGAACCTCAAGGCACACACGGGATCCGGCATAACCCTCTGTGCCAAAAACCATTACGGTTCCCTAATCAGAGGGCCTACTACGAAGGATTATTACGGTTTACATCCAAGCGCTTTTTCCAAGGATGTGGGGACATACCGCAACCTCGTGGACCTGATGGGACATGCGCACATCGGCGGAAAGACTATGCTGTACCTGGTTGACAGCCTTTACTCAGGAATACATCCGAAAGACGAAGCGCCTCGAAGGTGGAGCACGTATCCGTTCAACGGCGACTGGGCTTCGAGTCTTTTGGCATCGCAGGACCCGGTGGCCATCGATTCGGTCGGCTTTGATTTCCTCCACGCTGAATACGAGGACTATCCACGCAAGGCCGGTGTAGACGACTATCTACACGAAGCGGCCCTGGCGAATAATCCGCCTTCGGGGACATTCTATGACCCCGACCACCCCGGCAACCTCAAGAGACTGCCCAGTCTCGGTGTCCATGAGCACTGGAACAATACGAAGGATAAAAAATACTCCCGCAATTTGGGAGCCGGCAAAGGTATCGAGCTGGTTGCGATAACTCCGGCAAACACCGCAAAGGCGGGTATCATCGCGCCGGGAGCAAAAGTGCAACAACTTTCCGGCGGCTTTAAATTCACCGAAGGCCCCGCTGTTGACGCCCGGGGCAACATCTTCTTCACCGACCAGCCCAATAACAGAATTCTCAAATGGTCGGTGGACGGTAAACTGTCAACCTTCCACGAAAGCCCCGGACGGGCCAACGGCCTTTACTTCGACAAAAAAGGAAACCTGCTCGCCTGCGCAGACCTTAATAACGAGTTATGGTCAATTGATATGCAAGGTAATGCCACCGTGCTGGTCAGGGACTACAATGGCAAGAAGCTCAACGGCCCTAACGACCTCTGGGAAGACCCAAAAGGCGGAATATATTTTACCGACCCCTTATACAAAAGGCCCTACTGGAACAGAGGCCCTATGGAGCAGGACGGCCAGCACGTTTATTATCTCAGCCCGAATCGCGAAAAACTCATCCGCCTAACCAACGACCTCGTCCAGCCCAACGGCATAATCGGCACACCCGATGGCAAATTGCTTTATGTAGCTGATATTGGCGACAGGAAGACCTATGTTTACAACACCAATGCCGATGGGACATTGTCGAACAAAAAGCTTTTCTGCTCGATGGGCTCTGACGGAATGACCATTGACAACGAAGGTAACGTTTATCTGACCGGCAGAGGTGTTACGGTTTTCAATTCAGCCGGCCAAAAAATCGAACATATCCCGATCGACGCCGGCTGGACGGCAAACGTATGTTTCGGCGGCGAAGACAGACATACGCTCTTTATCACCGCTCAGACCTCGCTCTATTCACTGCGTATGCGGGTCAAAGGCGTATATTAAAAATAAGAATTTTCCAATACAGAACTTCCATAACTACCTTGGCAGCGTACGTGCTGGTTGCTATAGACCAGCAGAGCACTTATGGAGATTAAATGAGTATTATTGGAAGCAAATCCATGCAGAAAAGAAAGAACAGCCCTAAAGACCCCTTATGGGGAAACAGTGTCTTGATAACGGTTGTTGGTTTCGCCGTGGCATTATGTCTCGTGGAGCCGAGCTTCGCAAGGCAGAGATCGAGGACGAGACGTTCACAACGGGTACGGATGGAACAGGTACAGGTTGCCGGCCCGGATGGCAATGTTAAGTTGACAGTCCTGCCCAACGCTGAGCGTCTGACCTTCACGGTAACGCTGGGGAACACGACTGTGCTCGACCCATCGACGCTCTTTATGAATCTGGACGGCTATGACCTTTCATCGGGAGTTGTTTTCGGCAATGTGGAACGCTATGAAATTAACGAGACCTATCCCTGGCACGGCGCCCACAGCACGGCGGTCAATCAATGCAACGGCGCCCGCATCTCGCTGCAGAACGATTTGTCGTTCATTGACTACGTTCTGGAAATCCGCGTCTTCAACGACGGCGCAGCTTTCCGCCACGTCATCCCGGGCGATGAAAATACTTCTCGCGTGCCGGACGAGTACACGACCTTCGTCATCCCGGCCGGTTCCACAGTCTGGTATCACGACCTTGGCGGTCATTATGAGGCCGCATATAAAAAGAACGACATTTCCGACGTTCCGCCCGGACAATGGGCTGGCCCACCGGTAACATTCAAGCTGCCGGGCGGTGCCGGCTATGGCTCGATCACCGAGGCCAACCTGGTCAATTACAGCGGAATGGCCCTGGAGGCCGACGGTCGCCGCGGCTTCATTACCGGCCTTGGCCACCGCCAGCCGCTGAACTATCCCTATGAGCTGCGCTACGGACGAGAGGAAGCAAGGCGACTGGGCAAGCCGGCATCGGTCAGTGGCAGTGGGACAATTACAACCCCCTGGCGAGTCGTGATGGTCGGCCGCGACCTTAATACACTGGTCAACAGCACTATTGTACCTAATCTCTGCCCCCCACCTGACCCGAAGTACTTTCCCAACGGCATCAAGACGGCATGGGTCAAACCTGGTCTTTCGGTATGGCGCTATCTTGACGGCGGAGACCGCTCGTTCGAAGGCATGAAGGAGTTTTCACGAATGGCTGGTCAGTTGGGATACGAATATCACATCCTCGAGGGCTTCTGGAGCAGGTGGAGCGACGAGCAGATTAAGGAAATCGTGGAGTACTCCAAGCAGCAAGGCGTGCGTCTGCTGTTCTGGATACACAGCAACCGACTGGGCACGCCCCAGGAGCGCGAGGAATTTTTCACGAGATTGCACGGCTTAGGAGTCGCCGGTGCCAAGATAGACTTTCTTGATCATGAGGCTAAGGAAGTCATCGACCATTACGAGAAGTTACTCAAAAAGGCCGCGGAAAATCAGATGGTGGTCAACTTTCACGGTGCGAACAAGCCGACCGGTCGTGCCCGCACCTGGCCCAATGAAATAGTTCGCGAGGCGGTCCGAGGCATGGAAAACAGCTCGCTGCAAGAGCGTGCACGACATGAGACGATTCTGCCTTTTACACGTTATCTGGCTGGTCACGCCGACTACACGACGATGCACTTTGGTGAGCGCCGCCGCGACTCGACCTGGACGCACCAGATTGCCAGCCTGGCCATCTTCGCCAGCCCAATGTTGACGGTCGCCGCGCATCCGCAGTCCGTTCTTGACAATCCGGCGGTTGACGTAATTAAAAGCATACCGTCTGTGTGGGACGAAACCATCGTTTTGCCGGATTCCGAAATCGGCGAGCTGGCCATCTTCGCAAGGCGCACAGGCGATATGTGGTTCCTGGTTGTAATGTGCGGCCCGCAGGCCAAGACGATCCAGGTGCCGCTGTCGTTCCTGGGCGATGGTCAATATAACGCGTCGCTGGTCCACGATGATAAGGAAAACGCCGCCGCGGTGGTTGCCGAAGACAGGACTGTGCGCCGCGGCGATACGCTCAAAATCGAGATGACCAACGGCGGCGGTTTCGTCGGACGCTTTTCAAAGTAGCTGTCTCTATGCAGTATATAGCAAAAAATACTGGGTGAGTAAGAGGATCTGCTTTATAGATTTGTGCTTTGCACGAGAGGGTTGCTCTATATATGTGTTTGGGTTCTGAAAAGCGAGGGCAGATAAAAATGACTAAGAAACGATATTTTCTAACAGTATTATTTTTCATTGGGACTTCGTTCAGTTTCGCAGATGTCCCGATAACGGTGGAGATTGTTGAAGTCAACAAGATTTGGGACAAGGCCCCCCACAACGCTTTTACCGACCTTGTACGCTGGAGGTACCCCGCTTCGCGGGAAACCAATGATAAGTTCTACTGCGCGTTCCGCGAGGGCAGAGGCCACGTCTCAACCGATGGGAAAATCCGCATACTCGAATCAAAAGACGCAAATCGCTGGAACTCGGCGGCCCTTATTGCTCTGGAAGGTTATGACCTGCGCGATGCCCATTTGTCCGTAACGCCTGATGGCCGATTAATGCTGCTTGGTGGTGCCGCCCCGCGTAAAAAGGACAATCAATCCGCCCCTACCGGCACGTTCGCGAGTTTTTCGCAGGATGGCAAACAATGGACCAAACCACAAATTGCCGTCCAGCCGGGCCGTTGGCTGTGGTGTGTTACCTGGAACCAAGCAAAGGCTTATGGCGTCTCCTACACCGCCGGAAAAGATGAACGCTATCTCGATTTACTCGTTAGCTCGGATGGAATTAACTATCAAAAACACGTACCTAAACTATTCGAAAAGGGATACCCGACGGAAGTTACACTGCGTTTTGACACTGACGGGACCTGTTATGCCATTGTCCGCCGTGACCGGCACGGCACAGATTCAAGCACCGCCTTATTAGGCATAAGCAAGCCGAATTACAAGCACTGGCAATTCAAAGACCTCGGCACTGATTTCAAGGGATTCGGCGGGCCAAACCTTATCCGAATACCTAACGGACACTGGATTGCCGCTGGCCGAATGCACCAGGGTGGTGCCCATACCGCGCTGACCTACATTGATGTCAAGAATGGCACTATGACAAAACTGATAAAACTGCCCAGCGGCGGCGATACAAGTTATCCCGGACTCCTTTGGCACAAGAATATGCTTTACGTCAGCTACTACTCCAGCCACCAAGGCAAAACCAGTATCTACCTGGCGAAGGTGAAAATAAAACCAAAAACTGATGGACCCTAATAAAATAAATGTCATTGCGAGCGAACCGTAGGTTCGCGTGGCAATCTCTGAGTTTCAAAAATGAGAAATCTTATTGTGAATTAAAGAGCCAATCTGACAAGTGAAAGGAGATTCAGATGAACAGGAAATGGTACACTTTGATTATGTTGTTTGTAGTGGTGGCATTCGACAGTAGCGTCGAAGCGGCAAGTGTTGTCGCACCAGGCGCAAACGTGGAAAAACTTGCCGGAGGCTTTAAGTTCACCGAAGGCCCCGCAGCCGATGCTAAGGGCAATATCTTTTTTTCGGATATCCCCAACAACCGAATCCACAAGTGGTCACTGGATGGCACCCTGTCAACATTCCGCGAAAACTCAGGCGGGTCCAACGGCCTGTACTTTGACAGAAATGGTAATCTCTTGGCCTGCGAAGGAGGTGGCCGGCGGTTGGTATCCATCGGCCCGCAAGGTAAGGTGACAGTGCTGGCCGACAAGTATCAAAATAAACGCTTCAATAGTCTCAACGACCTCTGGATTGACCCCAAAGGAGGTATTTACTTTACCGACCCACGCTACGGAAACAGGGACAATATGGCCCAGGACGGCGAGCATGTCTATTACCTCTCGCCAGACCGTAAGAAGCTCATCCGCGTAATCGACGACATGGTCAGGCCGAACGGAGTAATAGGAACTCCCGACGGCAAGCTGCTTTACGTTGCCGACCACGGCGGGAAAAAGACCTTTGCGTACAAAATCAATAACAATGGGACGCTGTCGAATAAAAAGCTTTTCGCTCCGGAAGGTTCCGACGGTATGACTATTGACAACGAGGGCAACATTTACCTGACGACAAAGGTGGTAGCGGTTTACAACAAAAAGGGCGAAAAAATTGAAACCATCAAGGTCCCCGAGGGACCGGCCAATGTCTCTTTCGGCGGGCCGGACAAACGAACACTCTTTATCACTGCCAGAACCTCACTCTATTCGGTCCGGATGCGAGTTAAAGCCGCCGAGCAGGAACAGACCGTAACAGAGCTGGGATTTGAACAGGATATTATCCAAACAAGCAATGGTGCTCTAAAGATCACTTTCATTGGACACGGGACATTGATGTTTACTTTCAAAGGCAAGGTCATTCATGTGGACCCCGTGGGCAGAGTGGCTGACTATACCGATATGCCTAAGGCCGACCTTATCTTACTCACCCATGAACATGGCGACCACCTTGACACCAAGGTCATTAATATTCTACGAAAAAAAGGAACACAACTTATACTGACCAGAGCTTGCTCAAAAAGAGTAGCTGGCGGCCTCGTCATGCAAAATGGTGATGTACAAACCGTTCAGGGGCTGAAAATCGAGGCCGTACCTGCGTACAATATTGTACATATGCGGTCAGGCAGAACGCCTTATCATCCTAAGGGTCAGGGTAACGGCTATGTGATAACCTTTGGCGATAAGAGAGTCTATGTGGCCGCTGACACAGAGAACACTCCGGAAATGAAAAGGCTGAAAAATATTGATATCGCATTCTTGCCGATGAATTTGCCCTACACCATGACGCCCCGGATGGTTGCCGATGCGGCAAAGGCATTTAAACCAAAGATTCTGTACCCGTATCACTACGGACAAACGGAACCAAACACGCTCGTTAATCTATTGAAGCGTTCGAAGGATATCGAGGTTCGTATTCGCAACATGAGATAACCGGATAAAAGGTTATATGCTCTGTCAAATGTCGATTGATGTGCTGTCATTCCTGCGAAAGCAGGAATCCAGATTGTTAGAAGTGGATTCCGCATCAGGTGCGGAATGACAACACACGTTTGCCCTTTTAACATTTGCCTTTGGCGGCGGAAAAAAGTACAATCCGGGGGATATGAGACTTTGATTATTCAAAAGGAGCTGCTAATAATGGCAAGCGATAGAAATCATCTTAATCGACGCGATATTCTAAAAGGTTTTGGATTAGGGGCCTTGGGCCTTGCCTTCGGTGGAAAATCCTTTGGCCCCACCCTCAGCAATGCGGCCCCGGGAAGCCCATGGGTCAAAAAGAATGGGTTGTTCAGAACTAAACCAGCATCGGCAAAGGTCGCTCTGATAAAAGGCAATGACCGGCGCGAAATTGTATATCAAGCGCTGAAAAAGATTGAAGATGAAGTCCTCGCTTCCATCGGCGACAAAAAGAAAATTCTAATCAAACCAAATTTCGTAATCACATCTCGCCAGCTTGCCGCTACCCACGTGGATGCAGTCAGGGGAATCCTCGATTTTTTAAGGCCCCACTTCAAACATCAGATTATTGTCGGCGAATCCACAATCTCCAGAGAAGGCACGTTTGACGGATTCAAAAACTACGGCTATTTGCCGCTGGAAAAGGAATATAACGTCAAGCTAATTGACCTTAATCACCAGCCTTGGCAGTACCGTTACGTATTCGGCAAAGGCCACCGTCCGACTCCGATTCGGATTATCTCAACGTTCTTGGACCCCGATTTGTACATCATCTCCGCGGCAAAAATGAAAACCCACGACCGCGTTGTAACAACCTTATCGCTGAAAAATATTCTGCTCGGGGCACCACTCAACGACTACAAGACAAATGATAAGCGCCTGACCCACGCTGCATACAATTTCTCCCGCGAGGCGCTCCTGCACTACAACATGTTCCACCTGGCCCAGGAGATTTATCCCGACTTAGGTGTTATTGATGGCTTTGTTGCTATGGAAGGCAACGGCCCTGCCAGTGGTACACCCGTGGATGCAAGACTCGCTCTGGCAAGCCTGGACCCCCTGGCCATGGATACCCTCGCAACAAAGCTGATGGGCTTTGACCCAACCCAGATTATGTATCTGGCGGCTTTCGCCGAAGCAGGCATGGGCCAGGGCGACCTGGACAAAATCAAAGTCCTCGGAACCCCGCCCGACCAGTGCCAGTACCACTTCAAGGCACACAAGCGTTTGCTCGAACCCTACGGACTCTAAAACACAACTCAATCACGGCCCTTGAGCAATTGCAAAGCTATGGAAGGCTCTGTATTTGCCTGCATATCAAGGGCAGTGGATGAATCCTGCGAAAGCTCACTTGCGATATGAACAGCCGTTTCGATGGCAAGGTCCGGCGTAAAATCGTCCAACCCAACACCCATGCCGCTTTCCAATTCAGATTCGATAGTAGCCGTAATATCTTCCACCCCCAATTGCCTGCTCTTCATACTAAATATCGCACTTCTCTCGCCAAAACGTCCCCGCAAGGTATGATACTGCGGAAAACGAAAAATGCTTTTTTTATAGCGTCTGACACACAGCCTTTGCCCCCCCGCTTACTCACTATCTTCTTCCAACTCTTCTTTTAATTCCTCTATCCTGTCTTTCAGCAACTGCAAAGCCCTGTTTGGCTCAACGTTGGCTTGTGCCTCAAACAGTACAGACAGGTCCTCCAGCGTCTGGCTTGAGGCATAACCTGCAACTTCCTTTGCAAGGGCCATGTCGAATTCATCGGCCTCAATACCCAGGTCGTTGGGAATCCCAAACTCAATAAACCCCGCCATACTTTTCAAATGCGACACCTGGTCTTCGAGGTATCCGCTGTAGTAGCTTGATTCGCTTGCGCTGCTCTGGATAGCAGCCAGCGCACCTTCGGCGTCCGTTGTCAAATCCAGACCATCGATATCAACACTGAGGTTTTTGCTGACGACATCGATGCTTGAGCCGTTGCCGATAGAGATTGATATCGTCTTGCCGTCAGAGCTGATTAACTTATTGCCGTTATATTCGGTGTTCTCAACTATGTCGTTGATTTCACCGGCCAGCTGCTCAAACTCTTCTTGCAGTTTTTCCTTCTTCTTCTTTGAACCAGTGCCGGCGGCTTTTTCCGCCACTTCTTGCATCGTTTGCAGTTTGTTATTAATCTCAAGGGCTGCATCAGCAAATTCCTGCGCCATCGAAATCGCTTCACTAACATACCTTTCGTTCTCTTGGCCTTCAGAAATCTTGCCATGAAGCAAATACTGGATTACTGATGCTGCTGCATCGTCGTCTGCCGCTGCGTTTGGCTCGTTATTTGTTTTGGTGTAAGCTCCCGTGATGACGTGAACGCCATAAGCAACCTTCATTAGGTTTCCGAGTTCCATTGTCTTTCCCCCACTTTGTGTTCTTCGAGGTGCCCCCCCCGAAGCTTACTATAGTGCTGTTTCTAATAAATAATTGTCACTTTAGTTATAAGAAACATAACCCTTTGTCATTCCCGCGAAAGCGGGAATCCAGAAAAAAAGCGAATTTTGGATTTCGGATCAAAGCCTGCCTAAGCAAAGGCGAATGGGTCCGGAATTTCAAGTTAAAAATGTTAACCTGACTTTCTAAAAACGGCACTAACAAATAAAATATAATAAAAAAGCAGCTATAACCAAAAAGTCTGGGAAAATTTACCGGGTAAGATTTAACGACTGCTTTTGCTGTGTTGTCGGGTATGTTTTTTTAGGACGTTTGTAAAAGCCGTCAAGGCCAAAAGGCGGCCACGGCCACGATTAACCAAATGACAATGCCGAGGGCAAATTTAGTGATTATGCCGAAAAATTCACCGAGACCAGCTCCCACAGCGCAGCGTAAAGAGTGTTCAGCCTTTTTACCGCGGGAGAACTCCATTCCCCATACGAACAACCCTGCCCCGGAACAGGCTCCAAGCAGGGTCCCCAAAAACGGTATAGGAAATAGAAACGTGCCGAGCACGGCACCTGTTACAGCCCCGAAAAGTGCGGCGACCGAACCGGGCCAGCTTGCTCCTGATTTCTTGGCGCCTATCATACCCGCAGAGAACTCTACAAGTTCGCCAAGAGCCGCTAAGATTGCTATCGCAATCAAGGTATAGATGGAAAAGACATTATTATCCCACTGCCACCAGGCGAACAGGCAGGTGGATATGACAATCAGCCAATTGCCCGGCAGGCCGAAAACGACAAAGCCTAACCAGGAAGCATTGAGCAGAACCAGTATAGTTGACCAAAGATAAAGCATTTGCTAATTTTAAGGTCAAAGGGGAAGTTAAACAAGTTGTAAACGGATATGATTTGACTATATGCCCCCATCGCGTAGGCACCGACAACAAGAAACTTAGTCTCGTTGCTTAACAAGATTTGCAACATTTCTTTGTAGTCTTCGTTCAGCATCCTGCCGATTCCGTAATGACCACAGCTCTTTGGTTAGCTCCCACATAAAGCTAACCCGCTCGGCTGGCGAGGCCTTAACAAAAGAGTCTTCCTTACGGCTCATTTTAATGAGCTTAACATGGTTTTTAGCAAGCTTCATATAAATATTCTAACATACTTAACGTAAAAGGTAAAGGCTGAGTTTGAGCACCACTCAGCCTTTATAAACCTGTCCTGAGACTGTTGAAGGATTCTTCCGATTTTGATTTTTGAACTTTGATTCTTGATTTCACTACTGCACTGCCATTGGTTCCAGTGGGCGTGATTATATCTCTGAAAAATCCACCTCCTGAAAATCTTCCGGCACACCAAGACCGTCTGATAAGCCTACAATACCGTTCTCAGCTCCAATCCCAAGCCAGGAAAGCTGTATTCTCCCGTCAAAATACATCTCAATCTGGAATGTATTAGAGTTGTTGCTGCCGTATTCATGAACGTTCTCCCACGTTACAACCATGCGGTCTGCCAATTGTTTCCAGCTGACCAGCCCGTCTCCGGACGGATTGAGGTCGTTGAATAAGCCGGATATGCGCATCGTATCAAAATGGTCGAAAAAAGTTTCAGAATAGTCGTTATCTCCTTCGGTAAAGGTTATATAACCGTTGCTGCCGACATAGAAGCTCAAAAAGCTGCTGCCGAAAATAGACACTGTAGCCTGATTACTTAACTTGACAAACTCGTAATTGTCATCGTCCAGCGCCAGCTCTATACCTCCAATGGGATCTGTCGGTAGTTGTGTAATCGTTTGTAGATAAGCAATATAGGAAGTACCATCTATAGTAGGCTTGAACATAATTGTGCTGTTCGATAGGTCAAAGGTACCTGTGCCGGAAGAAAACTGCTCGGCAAAGAAATCAGGCAACAGCGGCAGCGGTGGATACGTATCTGAGAGGTCTGTCTCCTGAAAATCTTGTGGCACACCAAGACCGTCGGATAAGCCTACAATAGCGTTCTCAACTGCAATCCCAAGCCAGGAAAGCTGTATCTTTCCATCAAAATACATCTCGACCTGGAATGTATTAGAGTTACTCTCACCGTATTTATGAACATTCTCCCACGTCACAACCACGCGGTCTGACAATTGTTTCCAGCTGACCAGCCCGTCTCCGGACGGATTGAGGTCGTTGAATAAGCCGGATATGCGAATCGTATCAAAATGGTCGGACAAAGTTTCAGAATAGTCGTTATCTCCTTCGGTAAAGGTTATGTAACCGTTGCTGCCGACATAGAAGCTCGAAAAGCTGCTGCCAAAGATAGACACTGTAGCTTGGTTACTTAACCTCACAAACTCGTAATTGTCATCGCCCATCCCAAGGTCCGTACCTCCAGCAGGGTCGGTCGGTAACTGTGTAATCTCTTTAATAAGATGAGCACTATAGAAAGTGCCGTCTTTAGTGGGAATGAACATTATTGATTTGTTCGACAGGTCAAAGGTATCGGTACCGGATGAAAACTGCTCAGTAAAATAATCAAGCGCCTCATCATCTGCGGGAAATCTTTCAATCAACCCGGCAGCATACTGCAAAATCAAATCTTCATCATAATCATTGACTTGTCCATTACCATCTACCTCAGCCGCCCAGATCTGTTCCGGTGCCAAATCCAAATGACCTTCCCCATACTGAGCAGCCAAGGAAGCATCGTCGTATGAGACTGTTCCGTTGCCTGAGACATCGCCCAGACGAATAATATAGTATGGGTTGTGAGATGCATCTACTCGCCCGCGATATTGGAGTGGACCGTCATCTTTCCAGTAATAACCATAAACGTTGACCTTTCCGTATGAATCCGGCTGAATATCTAACGGCTCGTCATAACATACGGTTACGTTCACTACATCGTCTAATAAATTATCTGCATCCTCGAGAACTTCACCAATAGTAACCGGGACGTAGTAACGACTGTGACCAACCAGCTCACCGTCTTGCTCATCAGCCTTAACAGCTGTTCCTATGAACTTGATTCGTCCTTTTCTTAGCGGTAGCCCTCCAAAATCCCTATAATTCTGGCCTGATATACTTGAGGTTACATTAACGTATGACCTATATAGCGGGCTGAAGCTATAATTGCTCTTGCTCGGTATGGCCATCCCGGACCAGCCATCCGGGACCATCTTAGCGTAATAACCGCTGTTATCAGTTGTAGTGCTGCCGCCACCATTGTTGAAAGTCACACTCACATCACTAATCCCGGAGCCACCAGCGGTCAGAACGTAGCCGGAAATAATCGGATATGAAGGAGTAGGAGTAGGAACAGTAGGAACAACATCAAAGCTGTCTAACCAAATAGTGCCCTGGAAATGAACATAGAAACGCCACCTACCCTCTTCGAGCGGACCAAAATAACCTCTGAGGCCGCACACCGGGTCAGAAAGAAGCGGGAGGGGAATGTCAGGAGCTGGCTCTTGAACCCATAGTTCGACGGTTCTGTCCACCGGATCGATAGAAAGCGTTGGGATTCCGCCCAAGGTCTGCTCAGCAATCCATTGATTCTGAAAAACGTCGGTTGGCACGATGAAATTAATTAAATCTGAAGTAGTGGGTTCGCCCGGATATCTGCTCGGAAACGGTGGATTTTCTCCAAGAATCCAGGATATGTCTTGCTCGTAACCGGATACCACCCCACACAACACAAGAACTAATACTGATGTTAATATTACCCTTCTCATTTTCTTACCCTCGCACCATGATAATAGATATAAAATTAGAAACGGCATCTGAATACTACAGCTAATTTGGCGAAACACTTTCCATTAAATAGTTCCACCAAATCCACTATATTATACGAAAATAATGAAAAAAATCAATAAAAATCACAAATTTTGAACCTTTTTTGAGATGAAGTTCAATCATTTCCGCAGATACCTAATAGCAAAAATCCGATTTTTCAAAATATTTTTATTCCCTTTCTAATTAAATACTTACAAGAATCCAACCACCATAAAATCACCCAATTTTCAATCAAATCCGCAGTTCCAGCCAATTATGGAAGCTTGCCCTGAGTGGGCCGCAGACTTGAGCGAAAAAAAGCCTGCCCTGAGCAGCGTCGAATGGATTGCCGAAGGGCTGAAGGGGCAATCGAATCGACGCCGCGAAAGCCTGTGACAAAAAAGCAAGAGAGTTGTTCAAGGAGTTCGCATGTTTAAACTTCACACACGATGTTTAGCCCCCAGGCCTGTACTGGGGGTCTTCTTTCTTCCGCAATTTATTGATGGATTTACACTAATTTTGTGGCAGAAAAAGGCCTGCCATGAGCCGGATAGATGACCCTTGCCCCGCGTTCTCGGAGCTTCCGCCAGCTTTCATACACGGTATTGATGTCCTCGATGTAAATAGGCCTGTGTCCAACCCCCGTCCACCGCAGGAAATTCATCGCAGCATCGCCAACAAAGGCCCTTCCATCAGAAAGCAAAACTGAAACCGAATCCCTTGTATGACCAGGCGTATGCAGTATAACGCTGTCAATGCCAATTCCTTTTAGAAAGCTGTCATTATCGCCCTCAATCAGAATGTCCCTCTCGGCTAATCTCACCGGCGGAAAATTGAGCTCTTTATGAAACAGCATGTAAAACGTCATAACTATCCGGATGCGCCGATTGACTGGTTTTATACTCTCTTCTGACTTATCTTCTTCCAAGGCCGATACCGCATTGCGATGAGCTATGACTCGACATCCTGTACGCTGAACCAGTTCTGCCGCAAAACCGGCGTGGTCATCATGATGATGGGTCAGCAGCAGGTACTTGATATCTGAGGTTGCTATCCCCAACTTGGCAAGCTTCTTCTCAAAGAGCCCGTAGTACCCCGGATAATAAGTGTCAATCAGCAAATAACCACCGGTACACTTCAATAGATAGCACCGGGTCCAAACCAGTTTTACGCTGTGAACACTATGGCTGCTCATATTGTACGTGGTTTTGAAAATCCTTCATAATAAAATCCATACAATAGACATAGTGTGGAGCGGACTTCACCAATTTCTCTAAAATCAATCAAAAACCACTTTTTGCTTTCTCAAGATGCCCAATCCATAACAAGCTTCTTTCGTGACTGGGCACAATCTCTAAGGTAAAGGTTGATTAAGTTCTGATAAGGAATACCTGCCAGTGACTCTCTAAAGCATCAAGATATTTCCCGTGATCCACCATTCGGAGTGTTTTCTGCGCGTCGTCCGGTGCAGCTCGAATCTTGATTAACCCTTGTCTATCCTCGCGATAGCGCTTACGCCGTCCACTGCAACGATTTGTCGGGCGAGATGACCGCTGATCAAGCCGCTTTTGAAAGGACGCCTGACTCTCACCAGAGGCCCTGCCAGCTAACAAGCATCCAACACTAATGTCCTCGTCGATGTCTGGCCAATGTACTCCATGGCCTTTGCCGATCAATCTCCAATTGCTTCTCTCTACCAAAGTAGCGTGAACAAGCCTGGGAAACCAAGACAGAGGAACTGATATGGTACGCCCATCACTTAGGTCTACGCTTAAAGTATCCTTGGTTACCGTTACACTTTCAACGTTTGGAACACCAATCTCAATCACCGAAATACTCATTCCATGCCACCACTAATTTCGAGTGCTGTTCGTTAATTATCTTCTCAATCCGACCAATTTCCACACGATTGAACCCGCCACTGAACTGTAGCATGACCGGGTCAAGCCAGAACTTGGCAATTTTATCATCTCGTTCGACATGTATATGCAAAGGTTAGTGTCTGTCGCCAGCATAAATAAAACGTTCATCCGGTTAATGCGTAGGTGGATCCGACAGATCAGGGCCTTAGAGTTGTCTGGAGAGAAAAATCGTTTGCCCAGAGGCTCAGATTTGGGGCACG
>SDBU01001292.1_pt1 | contig 36218 bp, 36 predicted proteins | sample 2277071 | NCBI WGS metagenome assembly SDBU01 (sample SAMN10397929, study PRJNA504765) | marine sediment metagenome | isolation source: marine sediment core GS08_GC12, 126 cmbsf | place: Arctic Ocean: Gakkel Ridge, Loki's castle | collected 2008 | reverse complement strand
AGGATTCTTCGTTTCCCCTTCGTTACACTCAGGGCTTCGATTCAGAATGACATATCATTCGTTATCCCCTGCCGCAGCAATTTTTGTATTTCTTACCGCTGCCGCAGGGACAGGGTTCGTTGCGTCCGACTTTTTTTCCCTCTCGTTGGTAGGGCGACTGTTTGGTGCCTGGTTGTGGGGATGGAGAAACAGGCATACCTGTTTTTTTCTCACCAACCAGAATTTTCTCGTCAAAGGAGCCAACCTCGGAGTGGACAAAGGAAATTTGCTTGCCGCCGAGCATCTCTTTTTCTTCTTCTGAAATAAGTTCAAGTTTGAACAGGTAATTTATTACTTCCTCCCGGATGGCGTCATTCATCTCGCCGAAGAGAAAATAACTTTCCTGTTTGTAGGCAACTACAGGGTCATGCTGGCCATAGGCGCGCAGACCAATCCCTTCACGCAAAGCATCCATATCGTAGAGATGGCTTTTCCATCGGTTATCAATCACCTGAAGGAGGATGTTACGCTCAAGATTGCGCATCAATTCTTTTCCCAGCCGATTTTGTTTCTCCAGATAAGCGGAGCCCACTTTCTTAATTAAGGATTCCTTTATTCTTTCCCTGTAAAGATTGGGGTTTCTTTCGTCCATTTCCTCTGCCGTAAAGGAAATTTGAAAGGTGATATTAACCCATTTACACAATTCACCAATGTCCCATTTCCCGGGTTTAATCTCAGGACCAAGATAACGATTAATTCCGCTTTCTACTTCCTCGACAAGAAGGTTATGAATATATTCGGCAAGGTCTTCTCCTTCCAGGATTGCCCTTCTTAAATCATAAACCACTGTTCGTTGCTCATTCATCACATTATCAAAATCAACCAACTGTTTCCTGATTTCAAAATTCCTTCCCTCCACCCTTTTTTGCGCCCTCTCGATTGCTCCGGTAATCAGGGGATGTTGAATCTCCTGACCTTCAGGCAACCTATTCATAATCCCCGTTAATCTGTCTCCTCCAAAGATGCGGATTAAATCGTCATCTAAAGAAAGATAGAACCGGGCACTTCCCGGGTCTCCCTGTCTGCCAGTGCGTCCCCGTAATTGGTTGTCAATCCTTCTTGCTTCATGCCGCTCGGAGCCAATGACATGTAAACCCCCCATCGCGGCGATGCCTTCGCCGAGAACGATATCGGTTCCTCTTCCAGCCATATTCGTGGCGATGGTTACGCCGTATTTTTGGCCGGCTTTGGCGATAATTTTTGCTTCCATCTCATGGTATTTAGCGTTTAAAATCTGATGGGGAATTCCCTTTCTTTCCAAAAACTTACTTAACTTTTCGTTCTTTTCGATGGAGGGTGTCCCTGCTAAAATGGGACGACCTTGTTTATGAAGTTCTTCAATCTCTTTAACAATAGCGGTATACTTCTCCCCTTCACTTTTGTAGATAAGGTCAGGATAGTAATAGCGGATTAAGGGCTTATTGGCAGGGATGACGACCGTGTCCAGTTTATAAATTTCCTGGAATTCGGCGGCTTCGGTGAAGGCGGTTCCTGTCATCCCGGCTAATTTTTTGTAGAGTTTAAAGTAATTCTGGAAGGTGATAGTCGCTAATGTCTGATTCTCATTTTCTATCTTTACGCCTTCTTTTGCCTCGATTGCCTGATGGAGGCCATCACTCCAGCGCCTTCCCGGCATTAATCGTCCCGTGAACTCATCAACAATAAGGACCTTATCGTCCTTGACCATATATTCGTCCTCGCGCTTAAAGAAGTTGTGGGCGCGCAGCATCTGGTTGATGTAGTGAGGCCATTCACTGCGCGGGTCATCGTAGATGCTTTTAACTCCCAGTAATTTTTCGCATTTGGTTACTCCTTCCTCGGTAAGAACCACGGTTTGGGATTCTTCGTTAGCGATATAGTCATATCCGGCTTCAATATCTTTACCGGCGCCCTTGGCGTAGGTTTCTTCCTTTGTTTTAGTGATAATTCTTCCTTTTAGCTGCGGGAATAATTTTTCAACCCTGTAATATTTATCGCTTGATTCCTCGGCAGGACCGGAGATAATTAAAGGGGTCCGCGCCTCATCGATAAGAATGGAGTCAACCTCATCGACGATAGCAAAGCGCAGTTTTCTCTGCACTCGTTGTTCGGCGGCGATGGCCATATTATCGCGGAGGTAGTCAAAACCAAACTCATTATTTGTGCCATAGGTAATGTCGGAATTATACGCCTTTTGCCTTTCTGCAGTGGGCATATTATTCTGAATTACTCCTACCGACAGCCCTAAGGATTCGTAAATCGGGCCCATCCATTCCCGGTCTCTTTTGGCAAGGTAGTCGTTGACCGTTACGAGATGTGCGCCCTTTCCTTCCAAACCAACAAGATAAAGGGGAAGAGTGGCAACCAATGTCTTTCCTTCCCCTGTAGCCATCTCGGTAATTTTCCCCTGAAAAAGAATGATTCCTCCTAAAATTTGGACATCAAAGTGGCGCATCTTAACCGTTCTCTTTGCCGTCTCGCGCACCGTAGCGAAGGCCTCGGGTAAAATTTCCTCTAAGGTTGCACCCTGGGAGATTTTCTCTTTTAATTTTGGCGTTTGCGCAGCTAACTGGGTATCGGAAAGTTTGCTGATTTGGGGTTCAAGGTCACTAATTTTTGCCAATAATGGCAGTAGATTTTTAATGACCCTTTCCGAGCGGGTGGAAATGAATTTCCAGAAAAATCCCCTCCTCTGCTTCTTTGCCTCCAGAAGAATATTTTCAAACCTTTTTTCCGGTTTTTCCTTATTCATAATTTAATACGTACAGTCATTGCGAGCGAATGAAATGAGCGTGGCAATCCCTCACTTCTTGAGATTGCTTCGGGATAAATCCCTCGCAATGACAGTTATGCTGTTATCTACGTTCATTCGTGCTTTTATATTCCAAACAGTTCCTTGGCGTTTTTTGTCGTTATTTCTCCCAATTCTTCTAAAGAGATTCCTTTGATTTTGGCTAACTCCTCTGCGGTATAAATTAAAAAACCCGGTTCGTTTCTTTTCCCTCTCTTTGGTTGAGGAGGAAGATAAGGACAGTCCGTTTCCAGAAGCAGTTTTTTTAGAGGAATTTCTTTTGCCACCACTCTTAAACCATCGTTCTTCTTATAGGTAAGGTTCCCGGTAAAAGAGATATGAATGCCAAGAGAAAGAACCTTTTTCGCCAAATTTATGTCCCCGGAAAAGCAGTGCATTACTCCTTTTTTTACCTTGCGGTGCGAGACAAGTCTCGCTACTCCATTTTTATTTGGAGTAGCACTGCTTGCAGTGCTGGGGTAGCAGAAGTTGCTCTGCTTTGTTTTTTTGAGAATCGCCAAGATGTCTTCGTTGGCATCGCGGTTATGGATAATTACCGGAAGATTTAATTTTTTTGCCAGGAGGATTTGCCTCTTAAAACTTTCCTTCTGAATTTCTTTTGGAGTGCTGTTATGAAAATAGTCCAGACCAATCTCACCAATTGCAACAACCTTTTTCTTTTGGGCTAAATCTTCTAATTCTTGATAATCTTCGTCCTTCAGGTTACTGGTATTGGTGGGATGAATGCCGACAGCAGCATAACATAAATCCTCTTTTTGAGCAAGTTCAATTGCCCTTTTACTGGTTGGTAAATCTGCACCAACATTAATAATTGCGGCAATCCCCGTTTTTTTAGCCCTTGCGATTACCTCTTTGTAATCTTCGCTAAAATCAGGGAAATTTAAGTGGCTGTGGGTATCAATAAACATTCGTGTGCCGAGGGGCAGAATCGAACTGCCGACGCCGGCCTTTTCAGGGCCGCGCTCTACCCCTGAGCTACCTCGGCAAAAAGACAATCAAGCAATCTCGACCACTACATCATTGTTTCTGTAGTTGCAGAGCTTGCTCTGCTTATGTAGTGGCAAAGCTTGCTTTGCCTGATTTATCAATCTAAAAGTATAACAAAACAGATTGGGATTGTCAATCAATTGATAAATGAAAGAATCTCGGAGATTTGGTCGATAATTTTGAAGGGTTTGACAGCGATTACTTCTTCTCTGGTGCTGGAGCCGGTGAGGACAATGATTGTTCTGACGCTGGCGTTTTTGCCGGTTTCGGCATCAAGCGCCATATCCCCCACATAAAGCGTTTCCTCGGGAGGGATGTTTAATTTTTTCATAATCGAATGAAGAATTTTCGGGTTCGGTTTGTAACTGTTAATCTGGTCGGCGCAGAGTACGAGAGAAAAATATCGAGCAATCTTTAACTTTTTCAGAAGCGGCTCAGAAAAGGAGAAAGGGCGGTTGCTCGCCACCGCTAATTGACAACCCTTTTCCTTTAATTCTTTGAGAACCTCTTTTGCCCCGGGAAGAAGTTTTGCCATTTTCGGCAGAAGGGTTTCCTGGGATTTAAGATAAATTTCAATGGCTTTTGAGCAATCCCTTTCTTTAACAAAAGGATGAATCAGTTTCTCCACACCCCATCCGACACTTCTTTTAATTACCTCTGATTTTTGTTGGGGATAATCAAGGGACTGAAGCATTTGATTGATTCCTACGGCAATTGCCGCATAAGCATCAATCAACGTTCCGTCCAGGTCAAAAACAACCAGTTTATATTTCATTTTTTGACATAGTTTACCATAGAAGGTATAATCTAACAAAAGAACAAAAGGAGAAAGATTATGGAGAAAAAGAAGAAGGCCGAATTAGTTTTGGTCGGGGTTTTGGTTTTGGTAGCGGTTGCTTCTCTTCTTGTTGCGCGCCAGAGCCGGTCGCGTTATCTGGAACTGGAAAAAAGCATCGGGGTGAGGATGGCAATTTTGACTACCCCGTATTTGGAGGAGACGAAGATTCTTCTGCTGCAAACGGCAATCAGCGCTGGAGCATCCAACTTCGGGGAGGCCAAAAAATCGCTGCAGAAGGCGGATGAAAAGATAGAAAAAATCCTTTCTGCTGTCAGCCGACAAGACAGAAGGAAGATTCAGAGTATCGCCGATATTGTTAAAAAGATTGAAAAGGAAATAGATGCAGGCAAGAAAGATGTTGGGGTAAGAGCAAATAGCGCCATAAAGCTCATTGATGAAATTATTCATCCGCAGACAAAGAAAAAGTAAAAGGGGATAATCAAGGGACTGAAGCATTGGAGTAGCGAGACTTGTCTCGCGCAGAGCAAGCTCTGCTACTCCGGAATAAAATTTTCGTTTTAAAAAGGATGGCAAAAATGGCAAAAAAGATTTTGGTTTTGGTATTGGCTTTCTCCTTTTTGGGGATAGTCGGTTTATCTACCGTGGGAGAGGCGGCAGAAGTGGGTTTGAAGAAACGGATTGCGGTAGCTGACTTTGAGGATAAGTCGGCTCATTCCTGGTGGAGCGGAGGCAACGTTGGGACGGGGATGAGCGATATGCTTGCTACGGCTTTGATGGAGACCGGGAAATTTGTCGTTCTGGAAAGACAGAGGGTGGGAGATATCATTGGAGAACAAGATTTAGTTTCTGCCGGGAGAATCAGCAAGAAGACCGGAGCAAAAACCGGGAAAATTATTGGCGCCCAATTTATGATTTACGGAGCGGTTACCGAGTTTGAACAAAAGGAAAGAGGCGGGGGCTTTGGTTTTGCTTATAAGGGGATTGGTATCGGTGTTGCCGGTTCCAAGGCACACGTGGGGATTGACATGCGCGTTTATGATACCACTACCGGTCAAATCATCGCTTCCAAACGTGCGGTAGGGACTTGCGATGAAAAATCTCTTGCCCTTGGTGTAAACCGCGGAGGGGTGAATTTTGGTATTGGCAATTTCCAGAAAACCCCGATTGGTAAGGCCTGTCGCAAAGCCATCGAGGAAGCCGTTGCTTTTATTTCCACAACCGTAGATGCTATCCCAACGATGAGCGCAGGTGAACTTTCGGGTTGGGAAGGAAAGATCATTATGGTCAAAGGAGATAAAATCTACATCAATGGTGGCAGTGATTACAACATTAAAGCCGGGGACGAATTTGTTGTCTATCAAGGCGGAGAGAAGTTGATTGACCCTGATACCGGCAACGTTTTGGGGACTACGGAAGGTAAATGGGTTGGTCAAATCAAGGTAATTTCGGTTTCCGAGGGCTTTTCCATCTGCACCCCGGTTCAGGGCAAAAATTTCGCCAAAAAACAAACCCTAAAAGCAATAAAGTAGGGGTGACATTTATGACACCCGTTACTTCGGGTCGGATAAATCCGACCGCTACATGTACTAATTTATTAGCGATTGACGTTGGGAATAGCCAGATTGGCCTTGCCCTTTTTAGAGAAAAAAATTTAGTTAAAGCCCATTTTTTCCCGAAGGATGATTGGAAGAAATTTCCCTTAAAGAAATTCATCGGGAAGAAAGAGGTAAATAAAATTTTTCTTGCCTCGGTCGTTCCTTCCCTGACAAAAAAAATTTCTCTTCTCTGCCAAAAAAATCTTTCTGTAAAGCCAAGAATTATTACAGCGGAAGATTGCGGTGTTCCGATTAAAACCAAAAATCCAAAAGAGGTAGGGGTGGATAGGGTTCTCAATGCTCTTGCCGCTTCCTCCATTTATCATCAGCCGACGATTATTGTTGACACCGGCACCGCCACTACTATTGATTTGGTCTCGGAAAAAGGCGACTATCTTGGAGGTATAATCCTGCCCGGCTTAAGAATTTCGGTAGAGGCACTGGCGGAAAAAACCGCGCTTTTACCCGAAGTAAAATTAACCCCACCCAGGTCTCTTGTCGGTAAAGATACAATCAGCGCTATTCAGTCCGGCATTGTCTATGGTTCAGCCGAAAGCATCTCGGGTTTAATTAAAAGAATCAAAAAAGAATACAAGAAAAACCTTTTGGTCATTGGCACCGGCGGCTGGATAAAACTTCTTGCCCCTCTCATTAAAAGCATTGACAAAATCGAGCCCCACCTCCCCCTGAAAGGCCTTGCCCTTCTCAACACCAGAAAGAAGTAGTCAAACCTTACTATTTGCAATTAAATTTGACAAATAGTAAGGTTATTTGTATGAAAAGATCTCAAACGGTTAGCAGGGTAGAAATTGACAACAGGAGTAGGTTGATGTTAAACAAAAAGAAAGAAGAGAGAAGGAAGATAAAAGAAAAGGTGAAGAAGTATGAAAAATCCTATTTGGAACACCCGGAAACAGAAGAAGAAATTAAGGCCTTTGAATCGGCAGGCGCTATGATTCTGTCCACTTTACCTTGGGGGTTAACTTAAATTATGTTCTTTTTACCTTTATCCCTTATTCTGTTTTTGCTCTTTATCCTTCTGCTTCCTGTTCTCTTTTTTCTCCTGCAGATGAAGTTGGTGGGGCATGCTCTGGTTAAACTGGGGATAAGTCCGGCGGTCGCCACCCTTATCTTTTTCCTCTCTATTATCGGAAGTTTGATTAACATCCCTCTGTTTTTCGGAAGCCAGAATATTGCGATTAATGTCGGCGGAGCAATCATCCCTTTGCTTCTATGTATCTATCTCCTTCCCAAAGTACCTCTTTTTAAAACAGTTATTGCGGTTGTAATTTCGGCTTTAATAATGAATAAGCTGGCGCATCCGATTCCGATGGTCGGGGTTACCATTCCGATCTTTATTCCGCCTTTAGTAGCGGTTGTTTTAGGATTTATTTTCTCTCCGCGGAATCCCACCCCGGTGGCTTATATTGCCGGGGTATTGGGTGTCTTGATTGGCGCGGACTTAATGAACCTGTCTCAAGTTACGGGAGCAGGTATGATGAGCATTGGTGGCGCCGGCGTCTATGACGGAATATTTTTAGTGGGCATCATCTCCGCCCTTATTGGGTAAAGAATGAAGAGGAAAATTTTTGGGAAGAAGGTTTATCGGTATTCCTCTCTTTCTTCCACGATGGAGAAAGCAAGGGAACTGGCGGAAAAGGGGGAAGAGGAGGGGGCGGTAGTTGTTGCGGAGAGGCAAAACAAAGGTCGGGGGAGATGGGGCAGAAATTGGTTTTCGCCAAAAGGGGGGCTTTATTTTTCCCTGATTTTGAGACCAAAAAAGAAATTGATTAAACCCATTCCCATTTTAGCCGGACTCTCCTTGAAAAAAGTAATCAAAAAGATTACAGGCCTTGAGTCCAGAATGAAGTTGCCTAACGATATTCTCATCAATGGTAAAAAGGTTGCCGGTATTTTAATGGAGAAAACAGATTCCTTCCTGATATTGGGAATGGGCATAAATACCAATACCAAAGAGGAAGAATTAACGGAATTTTCCGGCACCTCTTTGGCTCATTTAACCGGCAAAAAAATAGATAACAAAAAACTCCTTTCTACGTTTCTGCGGGATTTTGAGAAAAGTTATTTTGACAATTTTCGGAAAGAGGAGTAGAATAGATTGAAAATATGCTTCCTCAACTTATTACCCTAATCGTACTTCTTGGCTTTTCCGCTTTTTTTTCCGGTTCTGAACTTGCGCTTGCCTCCTTAGGGAAGTTTAAGGTCAAGGGACTGATTGAAAAATACGGAAAAAAAGCGGAAATTCTTAATGTCTGGCTCAAGGAACCAAACAAGCTTTTAACCACCATCGCCATTGCCAATAATTTGGTCAACATCTGGGCCTCGGTTCTGGCTTCTGCCATTGTTTTCTCTCGCTTCCATAAACACCCGGTTGCCATTGCCACCGGGATTATGACCTTCCTTATTCTTGTTTTTGGAGAGATAATCCCCAAAACCCTGGGTAAACAAAACAGCGCCAAAATTTCTCTGCATACTATTCGTCCTTTAATTTTCCTTTCCTATCTTCTTTTGCCTGTAGTAAAGTTCTTTACCGGAATAAGCAGCGCCATCATCCGACTTTTCGGCGGCAGGGTTATGGTGCAGACCTCCCGCATCAGTGAGAAAGAACTGAAGGACGTAATCAGTGCCGGAGAGAAGGAAGGGGTAATTGAGGAAGAGGAAAGGGAGATGATTCACTCCATCTTTGAATTTGGGGATACCCTTGTCCGGGAGGTGATGACCCCAAGAACAGAAATCATTGCTCTTGAAGATAAAAGCACCTTAAAAGAAATTTTGGGCTTAATGGTAAAAGAAGGTCACTCTTGCATCCCGGTTTATCGGGAAAACATTGACGAAGTTGATGGAATCGTCTATTCCAAAGATTTATTGAGAGAATGGCAGGACGGGAATTTGGAAAAAAAGACGCAGGAATTGATGCGCTCCCCCTACTTTGTCCCGGAGACAAAAAAGGTAAATGAACTTTTAAGGGAATTCCAGCGTCAGAAGATTCAAATCGCCATCGTGGTCGATGAGTATGCCGGCACCGCCGGTCTTGTGACAATGGAGGACCTTTTGGAGGAGATTGTGGGTGAAATTTCCGACCGCTGGGAGAAGGAATCGCCGGACTTTCAGAAACTGCCGGATGGTAAAATTCTGGTTAGCGGAAAGATGGAGCTGGAAAAGGCAAATGAGGAGTTGAAGTTAGGACTTCCCGAGGAAAATGGCATAGAGACGGTGGCTGGTTTTATTCTTTCCTATTTAGGAAGGTTCCCAAAAGCCGGGGAAAAATTCCGCTTCAAGGACTTATTGTTTACGATTGAGAAGAGCGATGAGCATTCCATTTCCTTAGTGCAGGTTAAACGATTGCCCGCTGAAAAAAAAGATTAATTGGACGCAGATTAACGCAGGTAAAGGCGGATAATAATATTACTAAATACAGTGGAGTAGCAGAGCTTGCTCTGCGCGAGACAAGTCTCGCTACTCCGTCCCTACATCAGAATCTCCTGTAAATCTGCGTTTATCTGCGTCCAAAAATTAAATGGAAGAAAACGACCTTATTGCCGAGAGGAAGAAAAAGTTAGCCGAATTAAAGGAATTGGGTATCGAACCCTACGGGAGAAGGTTTGTTGCTACGCATAAAATTTCTGAAATCAGAGAAGATTCAGGTAAGGTTAAAATAGCGGGAAGGATTATGGCTTTGCGGGGTCACGGGAAAGCCGCTTTTGTCGACATTAAGGATGTTACGGGTAAGATACAACTCTATTTTAAGAAGGACGTTCTGGGTGATGAAAAATACAAAATCTTTAAAAAGATAGACATCGGTGATTTTTTGGGTATAGAGGGTTCTGTCTTCCGCACTAAAATGGGAGAATTAACCGTCAGGGCGGATGATTTCAAAGTTCTGGCAAAATCCCTGCGTCCTTTGCCGGAGAAATGGCATGGACTAAAGGACATTGAAATCAGGTATCGCAAACGTTATCTCGATTTAATCGTTAATGAAGAAATTCCTCAAATCTTTCGTAAACGTAGCCAACTTATCAGTAAAATGCGTGGATTCTTTGATGAAAAGGGTTTCCTGGAGGTGGAGACGCCAATGATGCAACCTCTTTCCGGGGGGGCGAAAGCAAAGCCATTCGTTACGCACCATCAGGCGCTTGATACCGATTTATACTTAAGGATTGCCCCGGAATTATATCTGAAGCGGCTATTGGTCGGAGGACTGGAAAAGGTTTATGAGATTAATAAAAGTTTTCGCAACGAGGGGATTGATACCCTGCATAATCCGGAATTTACGATGCTTGAGGCATATGCTGCGTATAGTGATTATCAGGGGATGATGGAGTTGACCGAGAATTTAATTATTTCCTTAGCTAAAGAGATTTTAAAAAATGAGGAAATCGATTATCAGGGACAAAAAATCAACCTGAAATCACCCTGGCAGAGGATAACCTTAAAGGAATCCCTGAAAGAATATTGCTCATTTGAAGATTTTTCCGTTTTAGAGAAGATGAAAAAAATTGCTAATGAATTGAATCTGGAACTTACAGGAAAAGAGAATGGTTTTGAAATCGCCGATAATATTTTTACCAGGAAGGTCCAGCCAAAATTGATTAATCCGGTCTTTATCCTTGATTATCCAATAAGCACCTCTCCTTTGGCAAAAAATAAACCGGAAAATTCCGAAATTGTGGAGAGATTCGAACTATTCATCGGGGGGATGGAGATTGCCAATGCCTATTCCGAGTTAAACGACCCGCTCGAGCAGAGAAAAAGGTTTGAGGAAGAATTAAAAGATGAAAGAGAGGGCATTAAAAGAACCATTGACGAGGACTATTTAGAGGCGCTGGAATACGGGATGCCCCCTGCCGGTGGTCTTGGCATTGGCATTGACCGCCTGGTGATGCTTTTCACCAACTCCTCCTCCATCAGAAACGTTATCCTCTTTCCCCAACTAAAACCAAAGCAGTAGGAACATAGCCGAGCAATCTCGGCAACTACATAATTCTATTATTTATTGTGGGAAAGGTCTCCAGACCCTGGAGTAGCAGAGCTTGCTCTGCGCGAGACAAGTCTCGCTACTCCAATATCGGCATCAGGAGATGCCTCCTACATTCTATGTGTAGTTGCCTGATTTATGGAGCAAAACTTTAAAAATGAATAAAAAAAGGAAGTTGCCGGGAGGTCTGAATCTCACCAAAGGTAAAGGTATACGATTGGTGGTCTTCGCAGTTTTCGTTGCCATAACTTTTGCCCTGAACAGATATATGCCGGGCATTAAGACCTTTGCCTGGGGTTTTACCTTCGGGATGGTCACAATGGCCATCCTAACCGGGTAAGGATCTCAAATGTTATTGCAAGTCCGCCGAAATGTTTAAACCAAATTTTCATTATACAAATAAAATTGTTAGAAATCTCACTCTCATTGCTGAAGCAAGAGCGATAGTTATAAATGCTCCGCTAATTCCCAAATGGGAAGTTTTTTTAAGGAGAGAATCTCTCTTGAGAAGCGCACATTCTTCAACATCTATCGAGGGTAATCCACTTTCTCTCGAACAGGTTAGCGAACTTGCTGCAGGAAGAGATATTATGGTCAGAAGAAAAGATAAGCAGGAAATATTAAATTATCTTGAAGCGCTGAAAAAAATTCCTGATTTTGCCAAGGAAATAAATCTTGAAGTGGATGATTTTTTGAAAATTCACAAAATTATAACAAAAGAAACTCTGGAAAATCCTGACGATGAAGGGGTATTTCGTAATCGTCCGGTTTATGTTGTAAATGGAGCTACAGGCGAGACAGTATTTAGTCCTCCACCTACAAAAGAAGTTCCAAAATTAGCAAAAGAATTATTAGATTGGTTTAATTCTCAAGAATCAAGTGAAATTGACTCTGTTCTTGAAGCAGGAGTAACACACTACGAAATTGTCAGAATCCATCCTTTTATCGATGGTAATGGCAGGACAGCAAGGGTTCTGGCAAGTTTGATTCTTTATAAGCGAGGTTTTGATGTCAAAAGGTTCTTCGCTTTAGATGATTATTATGACAAAGACAGGCGAAGTTATTATACCGCATTAAATAAAATAGACCAGAATACATTGGATTTGTCGGAGTGGTTGGAATATTTTACTGAAGGCGTTGCTGTTAGTATAAAAGCGGTAAAAGATAAAGTTATCGGATTTAGCAAAGATATTAAAATACTAAAAGAAAGAGGACAAATTGCTCTCAACGAAAGACAGGTGAAAATTGTGGAGTGGATGGTGCAAAATGGAAGAATATCCAATAGAGAAATGCGGAATATGTTTAAGATATCCAATAGAGCAGCGTTGGACGAACTTGAGAAATTAATTGAACTTAAAGTGATAAAACAAAGGGGCAAAGGAAGAAGTGTTCATTATGTACTTCAGTAGAATAGGTTCACGATTAACTTCACGATTAACTTCACGATTACAGAACCCTACAAGTCACCCTACAAGTCGAATTATAGGGATTGAGTAATGTGGGAAAGTAGGGTTATTGCGTTCTTTTCTCTATCTCTTTCAAGGTCTGTTTAAGGTGTCTTTGGCTCTCGCCGTATTTAGCCCAGTCGCCCTTCTTTAAGGATTCCACACCGGACTGATAGTAGTTCAAAGCCCGCCTGACCAGAGCGGATACCGATTCTATCCCCTTCATACCCCCACCTACCTCCTCCCCCCTCGAAGGGGAGGATAGAAGAGAGGGGGATATGCTAAATGTTCCTGCCAGAAGATTGGATAGGGTATCATCCAGCCGCTCACCCATTACAACTCGGTTCCCCTGACCAATAATTACTCGCTTGAATTCGGGAAGTTCTCCCTGCTCTGCCTTCAGGTAAAGCGGCTCTACGTAAAGAATCGATTGCTCGATGGGGATGACGAGGAGGTTACCGCGAATGACGGAGGAGCCCCTTTGTCCCCAGAGGGTTAACTGTTCGGAGATTGTTGGGTTCTGGTCGATACGTGCCTCAATCTGCATTGGACCATAGACCAATTTGTCCTTGGGAAACTTATAGAGCAGAAGATTTCCGTAATTTTCTCCGTCACAAGCCGCTGCAAGCCAGGCAATCATATTGTTCTTTCCTGTCGGGGTAAACGGCAGGAGAAGAAAAAATTCCTCCTTTTCTTCTAATTTCAGAATCATATAATAGGGCTCCATTTGCTGTTCGGAACTTGAATATATCTCCCGGGGAATATCCCAGTAGTCCTCCTTGTTATAGAATACCTCGGGATTGCTCATATGATAAGTTCGGTATATTTCCGCCTGAATTTTAAACAGTGTCTCCGGGTAGCGGATATGCGACTTTAAATCTAATGGCATTTGCGCAAATGGTTTGAACAATGTCGGGAAAATCTTCCGGTAAACGTTGATTAAGGGGTCTTCATTATCCAGAACATAAAAAGAAACGTCTCCATGGTAAGCATCAACAATAACCTTAACCGAATTTCTGATGTAGTTAAAGTTCTTTTGGTAAGGAGTGGCATAGGGATACATATTGCTTACCGTGTAAGCGTCAAGAATCCAGAATAGTCGCCCTTCCGATGAGATGACAATGTATGGGTCCTGGTCGTAATGCAGGAAAGGAGCAATTTTTCGGCAGCGCTCCCGGATATTACGATAGAGCATAATTCTGCTCTCAGAGGTAATGTTGCGCGTCAAAAACATTTTAAGGTCAAGGAATTTTAAGGAAAGGAGAATCTTTCTAATGCCTGAAGAGATAGGTATTCCTCCCTTGCCTTCGTAAAATGTATAGACATTCTTATCCCCTTTGGGATAGTCAAATTCCATGGTCTTTGTCTTTACGAGGCAGTAGTTGTCGGTTAACTCTCCGTAGTAGATTTCCGGTCTTTTCAGTTTAAGATTGGACTCGGATACGGGAGGGATGTCCTTAATCAGGAAGTTGGGAAATCCTTCTCTGCTGACCTCCCCTACGGGAGAAAGAACAACTCCATAACCATGCGTATACTTCATCCGCTCATTGATCCAGGTTCTGGCTTTTTGTGGAATCTTGGATTGATTCATCTCCCTTGCCGCAAGAAATACCTGTCTATACTCTCCATCAATTTCGTAGCGGTCGACATCCACATTGGGAAAATCATAGTAAAGACGCAAGCCCTGAAGTTGGCGATAGGTTGCCTTCAAAGGTCTCGGGTCCCAGAGACGAATGTTTTTGATGATTGCTTTGTTCTTTTCAACCTCTTTTATGGTAAGGGTTTCCTTCAGGGGAAATTTTTTCTCCTTAATTTTAGTTAAGCCATAGGCAAGGGTCGTATATTTGATATTATGCTCGATGTAAGGACTTTCCTTTGAAATCTCATTTGGTTCCACAACCATCTTTTGCAGGATTGCCGGGTAGATACCTTGCAAGATAAGGGAAGCGACAATTAAGGCGCCGATACCGTATAGGGCTGGTTTTATTGTGCGCTGCCAAAGAAATGTAAAGATTGAAACCGCACAGAGGATGGAAAGGATACTGAGCACCTTTAAGGCAATTAATCGCGCGTGAATATCGGCATAGCCGGCGCCAAAGACCACCCCCTGCGGCGAGAAGAGAAGTTCATACAGATTGAGCCGGTATTGCCAGCCCTTCAGCAGAATAAAAACAGCGATTAAAGCAAGGATATGTTTTTTTACGTATTGCTCGATTTTCAGACCGGAAATCTCCATCCCGATGCCTCCTCGTAGTCCATAGAAAGCAGTAGTTAAAAAGATGATAAAGAGGATAGAACCGGAAAGCCAGTTCTGGATAAAGGAAAAGAGGGGGAGGGAGAATAGGTAAAAACCGATATCCTTCTGAAAAATAGGGTCAGCAATTCCCGTATTCACCCGGTTAAAATAGGAAAGAACAATTTCCCAGCGGTTTATTTGAGAAATTCCTACCAAAAGACCGATAAATAGGGAGAAGAAGAGCAGGAAACTGGGTCTCGCCAGGATTTTAAATAAATTTCGCAGTTGATGTAGTTCGGGTGGAAGTGGAATCTGGAATCTTTCAAAGAAGTCCTGCTCAGGGGCTGGAGAAAGACGAGAGGCGAAAAGAAGGTTGAAATAAAGAAGGAGAAAGAAGAGAAAAGAAAAGAGTAAAACAATTTCAATTCTGGCGAAAAAGACCCTGGTAAACACAGGTAGGTAATTCAGGGTCTTGAACCAGATAAAATTTACATAAAAATTTATTAATCCTTTGTTGCTCAATAAAAGCAAGAATATCAATCCCGCCAATACCCAGCCAATTTTTCTTTTTAACATTATTCAAATTATACCACAGGTTTTTTATCTTTACAAGGAAATCTCATTGTGGTAATGTTTTCTCTGTGGAAAGTCATAAACATATTGTTCGCGCGGTTGGCATTATTGCTTTAGCTACCATTTTCTCTCGGTTTGCCGGATTGGGCAGAGAGGTGGTAACCGCAAACTTCTTTGGTACAACCATAGTTTACGATGCCTTCATCATTGCCTTTATGATTCCCAACTTCTTTCGGCGCCTCTTTGCCGAGGGGGCACTTTCCACCGCCTTTATTCCGGTTTTCACCGGATACGTAACCACGAAAGAAAAGAAAGAGACGGAAAAGGTAGCCAGCATTGCCTTTACCCTTTCCCTGGTGGCGACCTCATCTCTGGTGCTTCTCTCCATTTTAGGAATTTCTGTTTTTTCCCATTTTTTTCATTTCTCCGATAAAACCGCACTTATCTTGAGGTTGCTTAGAATTACCCTGCCTTATCTTACGCTAATTTCTCTGGCGGCAATTGTAATGGGTATCCTGAATTCCTATCGGCATTTTACCGCTTCCGCATTTGCCCCGATTATGCTTGATGTCTGCTGGATTGGCGCAATTTTCCTTCTCTGTCCTTTATTCGGGGGAACCTTAGAGAAAAGAATTTTCGGATTGGCAATCGGGGTGTTAATCGGCGGTCTGGGTCAATTCCTGATTCAACTGCCGGCATTGAAGAAAAGAAAATTAAGAATTCGCTTTAACTTTAATTTTTCTCATCCGGCGATCAAAAGAATGGCAGTTCTCCTGGCGCCCTCTATTATCGGGCTGGCGGTTACCCCCATCAATATTTTGGTGGATAGTTTTCTGGCGATAAAACTTGGTTCGGGAATGGTTTCCTCCCTCTGGTATGCCAATCGTTTGATGCAACTGCCTCTTGGGGTTTTTGGGGTGGCGATGGCTACCGCAACCCTGCCGACCTTGTCTACCTACTTTGCACGGGGAGAGATGAGAAAATTAAAGGAAACACTATCCTTTGCTTTGCGCAACGTCCTCTTCATCATTATTCCTTCCAGTGTTGGTTTGATTTTGTTAAGAAAACCAATTATTTCTCTGCTCTTTCAACGCGGGCTTTTTACGAGCACCTCGGTAGATAATACCGCTTTTGCTTTGCTCTTTTATGCATTAGGTCTTTTTGCCTATGCAACCTCCATCATTGTAGTCAGAGGTTTCTATAGTATCCAGGATACCCGGACCCCGGTAAAGATAGGCCTTCTCTCCATCCTTGCCAACATTGTTTTAGACCTTATTCTAATGGGACCGTTAAGGCAGGGTGGAATTGCTCTCTCCACCGCTCTCGTGGGTATTCTCAATCTTGCGATTTTATCTTTTATTTTAGCGAAGAGGTTGAAAGGATTGGATGGCAAAAAAATTCTTTTATCATCTTTAAAGACAGTTTTTATCTCGGGCTTGATGGGGTTTTTGGTCTGGGGCTCTTTAATTTCCTGCCAAAAAATTCCCGTTTTAAGCAATAAATTTGCTTTAGTAATTATTCCTGCTATAATAGGGGTTGTTTTTTATCTCCTTTTCTCCCATCTTTTGAGGAGGGAGGAAATGAAGGCGATGAGAGCGAAGTGAGAGATTGCCACGGGACTTCGTCCCTCGCAATGACAAAAAGCCAATGAATCCTATATTTTTAGTTACTCTTTTAGTGGTTTTATTTTTTTCCATCATTATTCATGAATGCAGCCATGGATATGCGGCATTACTTTGTGGGGATGATACCGCAAAGGTAATGGGACGATTAACATTGAATCCTCTCCCCCACATCGACCCGATGGGAACGATATTTTTACCCATTTTTATGCTTCTTATCTCCGGAGGAAAATTCGCTTTTGGCTGGGCAAAGCCGGTACCGATTAACCCTTATAACTTCAGGGATTATAAAAAAGGGATTTTTTTTACCGGCGTTGCCGGACCAGTAAGTAATATTCTTTTAGCCCTTTTTATTGCCTTCCTCTTTCGGATTTTTAATTTAGCCCCTAATTCTGCTTTTGGTCTTCTTCTAACATACGGCTGTCTCATTAATTTGCTTCTGGCAATCTTTAACCTGATTCCTATTCCTCCGCTGGATGGCTCACGGGTTGTCAGTGCACTATTACCGCCTCGTTTAGAGGCATCCTACCGCCGGCTGGAGCCCTTTGGAATCTTTATCGTAATGTTCCTCTTTATCTCAGGATTGTTTAGCGTTATCTGGAAACTGGTTGAAGTTTTAGGTTCGGTTTTGTTAGGGACAGGTGTAAGCATATAGGAGTTGTCTCAAAACAGCCCAATTAAAAGGAGAAAAAATGTACTTGGCGATATCACTATCGAGGATGAGTCCTTAGGCAAATTCCCCGAAGAAGAACAAAAAGAAATTCTCAAGAAGGATGTTGAATGTCTGCAAGAGATTATCGGATGAAAAAATTTGTTGTCTTGATTCTTATTCTTTTTGTTTTCTCCGGTTGGAGATGGGGAAGGGGGATTAGTAATTCTCAACTCAAAGAGGAATACGAAAATCATTTTTTAATCAAGGACAGTAAAGGGAATCTCTATCGCAGCCCTAAATTATATGGTGGAAATAGTGTTCCGATTGAGGAATCCGTTAATGGCGGTAAAAGTTGGCAGGAAATAAGTAAAGTCAACGTTTCTCTTACCTATAGCGCCTGGGGAAGCGCTCTTTTTATTAATAAAAAGGATAATTTTTATTTTGTTTGTTCCTCCCGCTCGATTCAGTTTTCAAAATCAACCGATTATGGAAGGCGTTGGTCAATGGCGGTTACAATTCCTGAGAGTAAAGGATACCGCCCAAAAATCTTCGTTGATTCTCAAGGGACAATATACGTAACCTGGTATGCGGGAAGGGATATTGTGCGCGATATCTATTTAGCAGTTTCTCAGAATGGAGGAAGAGATTGGAAGGCCGAAAGATTGCGTCAGGGGAGTAGCATCTCCTTTAGTGAAAGCGATAATGTTGTTTATCTTTCTTATGTAAAGGAGAAAACCCTTTATTTCTCTTATACCAGGGATAAAGGGGAAACCTGGCATACAGAAACGATGAGATTCCTGGTTCCGATGAAGAACCCTTACGTAAAGGTCTATAAAGGAAAAGTTTATTTACTCTTTCAGGGATATAAACTCGACCTCTTAAACATTGTTCCGAGTTCAAAGGTGGAATACAACCTTTTTCTGACCACCTCTCCGGATATGGGAAAAACCTGGAAAGGTTTGGAAAGATTAACCGATTAATTAGATACCCCCACCCAAGCCCTTCTCCGCAAGTGGGGAGGGCTCCCATCCAGTGGATGGGATTGTGGGGAAAAAGGGAGGGGGAAAGGGAAAATGGGAAAAAAAGGATTGATTTTTCTTCTGGGTGTTTTTTTTCTTTTTAGTTTCTCTGCCTGTGGCAGGAGAAAACCTGCCGGCATTACATCTAAGGTGAATAGCTGGGACAAATCTTTTAGAAGCAGTTGGGTATATAAGCCGGCAATAACCGGAAGAAAAGAGGAGATTCAACTCCTGATAAAAGAAAAGAAATTCAGAGTAAATGATAATTTAATTTGCGATGGAAAAACCATTTATGAGATTGATAAAAGGAATAGAGAGGTAAAAATCTTTGATGTAAAGGGGTGGAGGAGTTTACCTTTCTGGCACATCCCCTTGAAGATGAGTCCCTTTGGGGAAGCACAAAAAACAAGAGAGGCAACCATTGCCGGCAGAAGCGCAGAGATTTATGAAATCAGAGGGAAATATGACGGCGCAGAGGTTTTTCTCATCTATTGGATAGATAAGGAGAAAAAGGTTCTCTTAAAAAAGGAGCATATCATCGGGCCAAGAAACGACCCTCTGGTTTATGAATTCTATGAATGCAAGTCAATAGAATTCAATCCGCTTATTTCTGAGAAAGATTTTGCAGGCACTATTCCTTCCGGGTATCTTAAAATAAAGGTTGGCTTTATTTCTTCAAACTTGCTGGACAATAAATTTTAACTCCTATCTTAAACCCTCTTCTCCCAGTTTTTCCAAGACCTGCTTCATTGCTTTTCTCCCTGCTGCTACCGACTCCCTGGCTCGGTGGAATTCATGAAGTTTAATGTGAAAAATAGGAGAGTTAATCACCACATTTGCGCCTGAAAGCGAGTCCTCCGTTATTTTTTGTTGCATAATACTTGCCGATTGAAGAAGGACGGTGAAGATATTGGGAATTTCAATCTTCTCTTTAATTTGCGCATCCTTTATTCTCACCGGGGGCTTGCTGAGTGCAGGATTAACGTTTGAGGCGATAATGAAGTTTGCTCCCATTTTAGCGAGGATGTTTACGGGAACAGGATTTATTATCCCGCCGTCGATAAGCATTCTTCCGTTAAGAATCGCGGGGCTTAAGATTCCTTGCATTGAGATACTTGCTCTAATCCCCTTTACTAAATCTCCACGGTCGATTATTACCTCTTCTCCTGAGGTTAAGTCGGTTGCTATACAAGCGAAAGGAATCGGTAATTCCTCTATTTTTCTACTTCCTAAAAAAGAATGGAGAAGGTTTTCAATTCTTTTTCCGCCTACCAAACCACCTCTTGAGAGAGAAGGAGCGAATAAAAGGGCAATTCTTTTCCAATCGGTCTGATAAGCAAATTCCTTTAATTTTTTTATCCCTAATCCTGCGGCATAAAAGCTGCCGATTAAAGCCCCGATGCTTGTCCCGGCAATGCAATGAATGGGGATTTTTTCCTCTTCCAATACCTCAAGGACTCCGATATGGGCAAGTCCTTTAGCGGCACCGCTTCCTAACGCCAATCCAATTTTCCTCTTATGCCAGGGTTTCATTTGATTTAATAGTATCGGAATTTCCTTTTGTAGTGGCAAAGCTTGCTTTGCTTCTGTCGAGCAAGCTCGACTACTGCAGGTTCGCACCGAAAGTGCGTCAAATCATCCTATTATAGATTATTTTAGAGGGTAAATGAAACTTTGTCAATTTTTTGTAAAATTGACTTTGCATCAATAGTTTACTATAATTGCAATAATAATGGAGATTCCCAGTCAGTATAACCCAAAAGGGATTGAGGAGAAATGGTATCGTTTCTGGTTGAAAAATAACTATTTTTACGGGGAAAACAATTCCAAAAAAAGGCCGTATACCATTGTTATCCCTCCACCCAATATCACCGCCAGTTTGCATATGGGGCATGCCTTGAATAATACCATTCAGGATATTATTATCCGTTATAAAAGGATGTCTGGTTTTAATTGTCTCTGGCTGCCCGGGACAGACCACGCCGGAATTGCCACCCAGAACGTTGTGGAGAAGATGTTATCGAAGAAAGGCATTAAAAGGGATGATCTGGGAAGGGAGAAATTTTTAGAGAAGGTATGGGAATGGAAAAGAAATTATGGCGGGCGGATTGCCGAGCAATTAAAAAGATTGGGTGCATCCTGTGATTGGAGCAGGGAGCGGTTCACAATGGATGAGGGCTTATCTCGGTCGGTAACAAAGGCATTTATTCAACTCTACCAAAAGAATCTTATCTATCAGGGCAATTACATTATCAACTGGTGTCCGCGATGCGAAACCGCACTTTCCGATGAAGAAGCTGAGCACAGAGAAGCGGAAGGATTCCTTTACTATATTAAGTATCCTTTTACCCAGGGGAAGAAATTTTTGACCATTGCTACCACCAGGCCGGAAACGATGTTCGGCGATACCGCAGTGGCGATTAACTCCAAAGATAAACGTTACAAAAACTTTATTGGCAAAGAATTGATTCTGCCTTTAACTAAAAGAACGATTCCCGTAATTGCTCATTATTTGGTTGAGCCAAATTTTGGCACCGGTGCGGTCAAGGTTACCCCTGCGCATGACCCCACTGACTTTTTGATTGGTAGAGACAAAAAATTGGACTCCATCATTGCTATGGATGTCAGGGGAAAAATGAATAAAGAAGCCGGGAAATTTGCCGGACTTGACCGTTTTGAATGCAGAAAGAAAGCGGTTGAGGAATTGGAAAAACTTCATCTTTTTGTAAAAAAGGAACCGCACCATCATAGTGTGGCTCATTGCTACCGCTGTGGTACGGTTATCGAGCCGTATCTCTCCAAACAATGGTTTGTGAGGATGAAACCTTTAGCCGAAAAAGCACTTAAGGAAGCAAAAAAAAGGAAACCGAAATTCTATCCGGAGCGCTGGGGGAAGGTTTATCTTAACTGGCTGGAAAATATTCAGGATTGGTGCATCTCCCGACAAATCTGGTGGGGACATCGCCTGCCTGTTTATTATTGTAAAAAAGGAGATGTAATTGTTTCCAGAGAAAAGCCAGAGAAATGTCCGGTTTGCGGCTCAAAGGAAATAGAGCAAGAAACCGATGTTCTTGACACCTGGTTTTCCTCCTGGCTCTGGCCTTTTTCTGCTCTGGGTTGGCCAGAGAAAACAAAAGACCTGAAAACCTTTTATCCCACCCACACTTTGGTAACCGCTCCCGACATTATTTTCTTCTGGGTTGCCAGAATGGTAATGGCCGGAATAGAGTTTAAAGAAAAAATTCCTTTCTCTAATGTCTACATTCACGGGGTGGTAAGAGATAATAAAGGCAGAAAGATGAGCAAGTCCCTGGGTAATACCATTGACCCCCTGGAGATTATTAATGATGTGGGCGCCGACTCTCTCCGCTATAGCATTATCCTGATTACCGCCACCGGCCAGGACCTGTTTTTAGACAAGGATACTTTTAAATTAGGAAGGAATTTTTGTAATAAAATATGGAACGCCTCAAGGTTTATCTTGACCAATCTTGAGATTGCCACGTCGTCCGCTTTAAAGAGCGAACTCCTCGCAATGACAGTTAAAGAGCTTTCCTTACCACAACGGTGGATTGTTAGCGAATTAAATTTACTTATTGAAAAGGTTACTCAATCCCTGGATTCTTTTAGATTTAATGAAGCGGCGCATTCGCTTTATGAATTCTTCTGGCATCAGTTCTGCGATTGGTATCTGGAGATAGCGAAAATAGAATTAAAAGCGACGAAGTCGTTGCGAGCGGAGCGAAGCAATCTCATAGAAGCGGGGGATTGCCACGACCTTCGGTCTCGCAATGACATCAAAATTCAAAACTCGCCAGATATTCTTTTCTATGTGCTGGATAACAGTTTGCGTCTGCTGCACCCGTTTATTCCTTTTATCACTGAAGAGATTTGGCAAAAATTGAGGGAAATTCAAAATTCACACCCCCACCTACCTCCTCCCCCTTCAAGGGGGAGGATTGAGAAGGGGGAGAGAAGTATTATGACCGCGGAATGGCCAAAGTCAAACCCAAAACTTATTGATAAAAATTCCCTGACCGAAATGGACGTCTTGATTAATGTCATTGTCGCCATCAGGGATTTGCGGGCAAGATTCCACATTAAGCCCTCTCAGGAGATTACCATTATCCTAATTGCAAAGAAGAAAGAAAAGAAAATTATTGAGGAAAATATTCTTTATCTAAAATCACTTTGTCGCCTGAAGGAATTAAAAATTGAGAAAAGTTCCCCCCGGGAAAAACTACAGGCAAAAACTTTGGTTAAAGGAACCGAGATTATTCTTCCCTTAAAAGAGGTGATTGATTTAGAGATTGAAAAAAAACGACTTGATGATGAAATTGAAAAGACAGAAAAGGAAATAACCTTCGTTGAAACCAAATTAAAAAATAAGGGATTTTTGAAGAATGCTCCTAAAATAGTTGTTTCAAAAGAGCAAGAGAAAGAAAAAAATATTAGCGAAAAGTTAAAAAAAATGAGGGAAACCCTTGATTTTATGCATTAAAAGCTTGTCTCGAAAGAACATTTGACAAATTTTTTAACTTATGTTATCATTTTTTAACGGAGGTGATAAGTAATGGAAAAGGTGCTTTTAGGAGCGAGAGTTCCCAAACCACTAATTGGGGATTTAAAAAAATTCTGCCAAAGACATGGCTTAAAAATAAGTTATCTGGTCTCAGAAGCAATTCAAGAAAAATTAGAGGAGTTAAAAGAGAATGAGGAAGATATTGCCACTGTTGAGGCGCGAGAGAGCGAACCTTCTCTGTCTGAGAAAGAATTTTATGCGCGTATGAAGAAACAAGGATTTTAATGTGGACTCTAATCTTTAAGCCAAGCGTTGAGGCAAAAGATACTAAAAAAATATCTAAAGAGGAATGGCGCAGAATTGACAGGGATATCCAGGCCCTGAAAATCAACCCCTTGCCTCCGGAAGTAAAAAAGATTAAAAAAGGGAGGATGTCGCATTATCGTATCAGAAAAGGGAACTTCAGGATTGGATACCAACTTAATTTTTCTGAAAAAAAGGTTACGATTGTGTATGTGACACGTAGAAGCGAAGCCACTTATAAATAAAATAAGGAGAAAAATGTATGCCATTGTTAAGTTTAAAGGAAGACAGTATAAAATAGAGGAAGGGAAAGAATTTGTTGTTGATAAGATAGATGCCAAAGAAGGTGATAAGATTACAATCAATGATATTCTTCTTCTCACCCCCGATGGAAAAGAGCCACTTTTTAAGCAGGAGGATTTAAAAAAGGTAACGGTTACCTGCGAGGTCTTAAAGCAGGAAAAGGGGAAGAAGGGGTATAGTTTTAAGACCAAAGCCAAGACAAACTACAAGAAAAAAATTGGCTTTCGCGCCTTAACCACCAAATTGAAGGTTCTCAAGATAGAAACTTCTTAAACTATTGTAGTGGTCGAGATTGCTCGACAATTATCGAGGCAAAGCAAGCTTTGCAACTACGGAAAGACAAAAATTGTAGTAGTCGAGCTTGCTCGACAGTAGTTACCTGATTTATCAGGCGAATTTATGGTGCTATCAAGCGGGCGATATTGCCTCCTAAGATTTTCTCTTTTGCTTCTAAGGTTATCTCCAGGTTATTAATGAATTGGATATCGTCTTTAATCTCTGCGCAACTATTCCAGGGAAAATCCGCCCCATAGATAATGCGCTCTGCGCCAATCATCTCCAGGAGAATCTTTAACCTTTTTAAGGGAAGATACCAGGGAATATTTTTATTGCGTGTCTGGGCTATTCCCGCATAACAGTTCCTGTTGTTTTGTAATACCGCAAGCGCTTCGTAGAAAAAGGCATACCCACCGACGTGCTCAATGATGATGGATAAATTCGGATGATTCTGGGCTACCTCATCCAACAGTATTGGTCTATATTTCTTCAGATACCAGCCGTGGACCCCGGTATGAAAAAGCACAGGAATCTTTAGTTCTTCGGCGGTACTATAAAATTCTTCGGCGGCCGGGTCATTGATTTGAAATTTCTGAACCACGGGATGGAGTTTAGCGCCAACAAAACCCAGAGAAACATATTTTCTTAATTTTTTAGCTGCATCCTTCTCGGTTGGCACAATACTCGCAAAAGGGTATAAATTTTTTTCTTTCTGAATCTCTTTGAGCAGCCATTCATTACCGTCAATAGAGTTAAAGGCAGGGGTGCCATCAAGTAAAGCAAAGACGATTGCTTTCTCTGCTCCTAATTTTTCCAGACAACTTTTTAAAGCAGGGATTGTCCCTTCTTCCTTCGCCCACCCGTTCTCCAGGATACTTTTTGGGAAAACGTGGCAGTGATTAATAAATAAATTCATTATTTCATTTCCTTCCCAATATTTTATCCATTGCACCGGAGATGTCAACAGGAAGTTGCTCGGGATGGAATTTATAGGGAAAATATTCAGCGGTGAGATAACCATCATAGCCAATATCTTTAAAAGCAGCCATTACCTCAGGCCAGTTTACATCCCCCTCCAATAAGTTGACAAATCCGTCCAAGGTTCCCACCGCGGTTCTGAAGTCCTTGAGATGAACCCTCTTGATTCTTTTTCCTAAAACCCTTATCCAGTGCTCAGGGTATCCGTAGAGAAGAACGTTGCCAACATCAAAATATCCCTGCACATATTCTTCGTCTATCTCGTCAATGAAGTTTCTCATCTCTGTTGGGGAAAGAAGAAACTTATTCCAGACGTTCTCTACCCCAAGATAGACCTGATGCCCTTTAGCAAAGTGAGCTAATTCTTTTAATGCCTCCTGGGATTTTTTATAGACCTTATCATAAGGATAAACATCGGTTGGAGCCAGCAGGACCGAGCCGACTACTCCGGGAATTACCAGGACCGTATCTGCCTGGAAGATAGAGGCAATCTCTACCGCTTTTTTCACCACGTCCTTTCCTTTTTCGGCAGTTGCTTTGTCCTCGCTGGTTAAGGGATATTTCCAGAGTAATGCCGCCAGGATACTGGAGATTTCCAAACCGGTATCTTCGGCAAATCTCTTTATTTCTGAAAGCTCCTTTTCCTGGGAGGCAAGCGTGATTTCTCCTTCTGCTTCCAAATCCAACTCGATACTTTCAAACCCAATCTCTTTTGCTTTGCTTATCGATTCCTTCACATTACTTTTTCCAAAAGCCCAGCGATTAATCCCTTTCTTCATTTTCCTCCCCCTCTTTTTAACTTTTCGGATAATCTTAAATTTATCCCAATTGCTGAATTTTGTCAATGAGATTAGTAAGACAGAAGCGTTATTCCACAATTTCCCCAATCAGATAGGAAGGGGTCTTCATTCTGGCGAGGGACTTCATTACCTTTTTGCTTTCCCCTGGCGAGACAATGATTGCCATCCCGATGCCCAGATTAAAGGTTGCCAGCATTTCTTTCTCGGGAATCCTTCCTTTCTCTTTGATGAGGTTGAAGATGGGAGGAGTTTTCCAGTTTCCCTGATGAAGGACTATTTTTTTTCCCTCCGGCAGAACACGAGGAATGTTGCCGAATAGTCCCCCTCCGGTGATATGGGCAATTCCTTTTAAGGAAAAATTTTTCATCAGGGAAAGAATTTCCCGGACATAGATTTTTGTCGGTCTCAAAAGTTCTTCACCCAACTTTCTTTTCAGGGAAGGAATATATTTTTTCCATTCTTTCTCGGAAAAGATTTTTCTTACCAGAGAATATCCGTTGGAGTGAAGACCATTAGAGGCAAGACCAATGATTTTATCCCCGACCTTAATTTTATCACCGTCAACAATCTTTTTCTTTTCTATTATTCCTACGCCGAAACCGGCTAAATCAAAACCATCTTTCCCGTAGATACTACTTAATTGAGCCGTCTCTCCACCGATTAAACTACAATCTGCCAATTGGCAGCCCTTGATAATTCCTTTTAGGACTTCCTCTTCTCTTTTTCCCTTTATTTTTCCCAGGGCGAGATAATCCAAAAAAAATAAGGGTTTTGCCCCAGTGGTGATAATGTCGTTCACCACCATTGCTACTAAATCAATGCCAATGGTATCAAACTTTCCTAATTTTTCGGCAATAAGAATTTTGGTGCCCACCCCATCGGTTGAAGAGACAAGAACCGGCTCCTTATATTTCTGAATGATTTTATAACAGGCCGCAAACCTGCCAATTCCGGAGAGAACCGCCGGATTTATTGTTTTCTGCGCTGAAGAAGAGATTTTCTTAATTAACCTTCCTGCCTTGCTGATATCCACTCCGGTTTTTTTGTAGGTTATGTTAGTCATTTTCTTGCCTTATCCTTAACTATAACATAAAATAATTCATAATGAAATATAGAGATGCGGTTCAATTTCTGGATAACCTTACGCGCTTCGGTATTAAATTGGGATTGGAGCCAATCAAGGGCTTGCTTGCTGAATTGGGCAATCCCCAGAAAAGGTATAAAAGCATCCAGGTTGCCGGCACCAACGGCAAGGGTTCAACCGCCAGTTTTATTGCCAGTATTCTCACGGAAGCTGGCTATAAGGTTGGTCTTTATACCTCTCCTCATCTTCTTGAGCCCACCGAAAGAATTGTCCTTTCCCGAAAACCAATTTCTCAAAGAAAATTTAGTTCCTTGATTACCAACCTTATTCCGGTAATTGAGAAAAGAGTGGCAGAAACCGGTATCCCTCTATCCTATTTTGAGGTATTGACCGCCGCCGCTTTCCAATATTTTGCAGAGGAAAAGGTTGATTTTCTCGTAGCGGAAGTGGGAATGGGAGGGCGACTTGATGCCACCAATATTTTGAAACCTCTGGTCTGTGTAATTACCCCTATTTCCCTGGAGCACACGGAATATTTAGGTCATACTCTGGCGGCGGTTGCCAGGGAAAAATGCGGGATTATCAAAGAGGGTTCTCTTGTGGTATCCTCCCCGCAAAGAAGAGAGGTTGCCGATGTGATTAAGGAAGTGTGCAAGAAAAGAAACACTCCTTTATATCCTGTAAGTAGGGGTTCGATTCATCGAACCCGAGAACGATGCGGGCTTGATAAATCAAGCCCCTGCATAGGAAAATTCCAGCTCGAGAATGCTCTTGTTGCAGAAAAAACAATTGAATCGCTTGCCTCTTTTGGTGTTCGCATCAGTAAAAAAAATATTAAAAAGGGGCTGCTCAAAACAAAAATTTCCGGTAGGTTGCAAATCCTTTCGCAAGAACCTCTGATTATCTATGACGTTGGGCACAATCCAGGGGCAGTTAGGGCTCTTTGCGAAGCCCTGAAATCTCTTTCTCCACAAAAATATATTTTTGTCTACGGTTGCCTGGAAGGAAAAGATGCTCAACAAATAATCAAGACGATTGCCCCGATTGCAAGATTCCTCATCTTAACCAGGCCCAAAAGCAAACGCGCAACAGAACCGGAAGAACTGCTGCAAATTGCCAAAGAAGTTTTGCCGGAAAACAAAATTAAAGTAATCTCTGACCCAAAATTGGCTTTGAGATTTGCGCTTAAATACAAAAAAAAGGAACCGACCTGTATCTTTGGTTCCTTCTATCTTGCTTCGTCCTTCAAGAATTTATTCCGCACTTAAGGGCTTGCCGAAAAATACTGTTAACCATTTGCCAGAGATGATTTTGACAGCGAGACAAGAAGCAAAGAGTGTCGCGTAGCAGAGCTACGCAAACGATGAGCGACGCAGTCACAGCCCAAAAGCGGCCTGGCCCTTCGGGGAGTCCCATCTTTAAAGTATTGCGGCGTTGCTTCTTGGCTATGTGCCACCGGCACATACCCTTTGTCGCGCCTTGCACTAACTATCAAATCTGGGACTCCAAATAGTCAAACTTATTTTTCGGCAAGCCCTAATCTTCTACCTTTTGTAAACTGGAAAGATAGAAGGAAAGGTCTTTTCTGCCTCCCTTCTCCACCTTGATGAAGCGAATTCCTGTGTCATAGCCGGAACGAAAGGCCCTTTTCTTGGTCCAGACGACTGTGCTTAAGGTGCGAATGGGGGTCTTGCGGTCCGGGGCATAAATATCAACCGCCAATGAAGTTCCCAGTTCAAACCTCTCTTTGGTTACAATCCTGATGCCGCTTTCACTAATATCTTTACTCAAAGACAAACGCATAACGTCTTTAACTAAACCGGCAAGAGGTTCATCCTTCCCGGGGTTTTTGTTCTTTTTTTGGTAACGAATGGAAAAAGGGATGCTTATCCGAATAAACTTTCTTTTTTCTTTTCCCTTATAATTTCTCTTCTTCATCTGTAATCAAAGTAGCGGGGACGATGGGATTCCTTCTCCCTCGTCGCTACTCGACCCCGGCCCGCCTCACATCTCGGCGGGCGTGCCTAAACTCGTTGCTCTTTATTCATCGCAACAGGCACCCTCATCCGAAGCCGTTGCGAGAGCCGATTTAATCGGCTCGTGGCAATCTCTCGCTCCCTTGAAAGGAGAGATTGCTTCACTTTGTTCGCAATGACAATATTAATAAAGTCCACTAGCTTTTTAAGCGGGGACGATGGGATTCCTTCTCCCTCGTCGCTACTCGCTCCTCATCCGAAGCCGGCTGCCTTCGCTGTCGTTCACCTACGGTTCACTTTTCGTGCACTGCACGCGCTCAGGTCAGCTTCGAACCCTAAGCATAATCAAAGTAGCGGGGACGATGGGATTCGAACCCACGATCACCGGATCGACAGTCCGGAGCCTTAATCCACTGGGCTACGTCCCCTAATATAGTCATTCTGAAGCGTTAGCTGAAGAATCTCTCTTTTTAAAGAAGTGAAAGAGACCCTTCCCCTTCATTACCATTCAGGGTCAGGGTGACACTTTGTGTCAGTTTTGTGGGCGAGACAGGGCTTGAACCTGTGACCTTCTGCGTGTAAGGCAGACGCTCTCCCAGCTGAGCCACTCGCCCTTATCTTTCTGACAATATTCTAACCTTTTTCTTCTCTCCTTGTCAAAAAATATTCTTTTATGGTAATATAGAAAGGGAAATTAGCGGCCCCATCGTCTAGGGGTTAGGACGGGTGGTTCTCAGCCATCAAGCAGGGGTTCGAATCCCCTTGGGGCTACAGAGGCGAGGAAGTTTACTTCATCGGGTCTCCTCACTTTGTTCGTCGGTCAGGTGCTCACCGACTCGCACCCGACGCCAAGAGTGTGCTCCTTATTCGTCGCACGGCGTCCGTTTGATTTCCCCAGCGAGGAAATCTGCACTCTCATTCCTTCTCGCTCGTCCGCCAATGAACAATGGCGGACACCGTGCCCGCTTCGTCGTCATGAAGGCACGCTTAAAGTAAACGTCCTCGCCTTATATGAAAAGGATAGAGGTATAAAAAAGAGAGGTTATTATGGCACATAAGAAAGGACAGGGAGCAAGTCGCAATGGTCGGGATAGCGCCGGCCGAAGATTAGGGGTAAAGCGCTTTGGCGGTCAGGTAATTACCGCAGGAACTATTTTAGTGCGTCAGCGGGGAACAAAATTCAAACCGGGTCGCAACGTTGGTATTGGTCGGGACGATACCCTCTTTTCCTTAATTGATGGCACAGTTTTCTTTAAGGGAAGAAACGTAAACGTAACGCCGTAGTGATCCGATGGACAAAAGGAAAGTATCGGCAATCATCTTTGTAGCGCTGGTATTTTTTGCTAAATTAATTGCGGATTTTTTTCATATGGAACAGCAGGTATTTTTGGCAATAATCGGAGCCGCTTTTGGTATCTATCTTTTCTTCCAGGGATTCGCCTTCCTGAATCGTAAAAGATTAATTCAAAATATCCCAACTTCTAAAATAAATGCTCTGGCTTTAGGTTTAGTAGAAGTAATTGGCCGCGCCCTTCCCTCCACTCCCAAACCTTTTAAAAGTCCTTACGCTAAAGCCAATTGCGTCTTTTATCATTATCGGGTTCAGCAGTTTGTCCGTAGACAGCGCAACAGTGGATGGAAAACAATTTCGGAGGGCTCCTCCGGAGTTCCCTTCTATGTTGATGATGGCACAGGTAAAGTTCTGGTGGATTCGAAGGAGGCAGAGATTCATTTGGAGACCAGGTATATTTCCTCTTCGCCGGATGGAAAAGGGAGCGTGATTAGTCCCTGGATGGCCAGCACAGCTAGTAGCGGGGCAATGAGGTATATCGAAAAATACATTATGCCCAATGAGAGCGTTTACGTTCTGGGAACGGCAAAGAAGAGCCGGGATTATGTTGCCGAGCGTCAGGGAAAGGTAGAAAAAAGGATTTCTAACTGGATGGAGGACAAAGAGAAAGTAAAAAAGTTTGATACTACCGGTGATGGGTGGCTTGATGACGTTGAATTCTTTCAGATGAGACAAAAGGCGAAAGCGGATGTAAGCAAGGAAAAAGGAAAGGAAGAAGCGAAAAGGGATTTAACAGGGCTTGCCGATATTATCATTGGTAAAGGAGAGGAGAAGAATTTCATTATCTCTGACAAAAGCGAGAAGGAAATTACCTCTGCCTTAAAAGGCAAAACCTTCCTTCTTATTTTCGGAGGAGCGGCTTTGACCCTGGCAATGGTTATCTACCTTCTTATTAAGATGTAGTGGCAAAGCTTGCTTTGCCTGATTTATCATATAGGGAGAAAATATGATAATTATTTTTTTGGTGATTATCGGGTTTTTGATTGTTGGACTTATCGGTTACTTTATTACCATTTACAATGGTCTTGTTCGTTTGCGGCGCAATGTTAAAAAGAACTGGAGCAATATTGACGTTCTGCTTAAACAGCGGCATGACGAATTACCCAAATTGGTGAGTGTCTGTGAGGGATATATGAAGTATGAGCGCGAGACCCTGGAAAAAATTACCTCTTTGCGCACCGCCTTTTTGAATACCAAGACGGTGGATGGAACGGCACGTCTGGAAGGGCAATTATCAGGTGCCTTGAAAAGTTTATTTGCTGTGGTGGAGAGATACCCTGATTTAAAAGCCGACCAGCGTTTTGCGCAATTACAGGAAAGGATTAGTTTCCTGGAAAATCAGATTGCCGACAGAAGAGAACTCTACAATGAAAGCGTTACGATTTACAACATCAGGATTAATCAGATTCCGGATAAGTTTATTGCCGACGCTTGTAACTTTACAGGGAGTGAACTTTTCAAAGTAAGCGAAGAAGAAAGAAAAGACGTGAAGATTGAATTTAAGGGGTTGTCTTAACTTTCCAAAATGATTTTCGGTACAGGCATTGATATTGTTGATATTGAAAAAATGAAAAGAACAATAGAAAAATGGGGGAAACATTTTGAGAAAAAAATTTTTACTCCCCTGGAACTTAACTATTGTTACCAAAAAAAAACTCCTTTCCCCCATCTTGCCGCAAGGTTTGCCGCTAAAGAGGCATTTCTGAAGGCACTGGGAAGAGCTGAGAGGTCAGGGATTAGATGGAAGGAGATTCAAATTAATAGTAAAGAGGGCGGTCAGCCCTTCTATCGGCTAAAAGGTTCGATTAACTCCTGGGTAAATAGAGAGAAAATAAGACCATTCTTAACCATTTCCCATACCGGGAATTACGCTATAGCCCATTGTCTTTTAGAAAAATGAAACTTCCTTCTGTTTTACTCAGAACAAAATTGGATTCGCATAAAGGGGACTATGGGCATCTATTGGTGATTGGTGGGTCTCCCGGGCTTACGGGAGCAACCGCTTTATGCAGTTTGTCGGCTCTCAGGGCTGGAGCCGGATTGGTAACTTTAGGGATTCCTGAAAGTTTAAATCCCATCCTTGAAGTGAAATTAACCGAGGTGATGACCACGCCCTTGCCAGAAACAAAAGAGAAAACTATTTCTCTAAAAGCATTGTCTCAAGTCCTGGAATTTTCTAAAAAGATAGATGTTTTTGCGATTGGTCCCGGGCTTTCCACACAAAAGGAGACCGCAGATTTTCTTCTCAATCTCCTGCCTCGAATCACTCAACCAACCATCTTAGATGCCGACGGACTTAATATTCTGGCAAAAGATATTTCTGTTTTAAAAAAGGTTAGGGCCCCTTTTATCCTTTCCCCTCACCCCGGAGAGATGGCGCGATTAGTTAAAAAAGATATTTCCGAGATTCAGAAGAACCGGGAAAAAATTACCCGGGATTTTGCTGTCAAATATGGAGTTACACTTGTTTTGAAAGGGTCTAAAACAATTGTTGCTGATAATAAAAATACCTACATTAATCATACCGGCAATCCCGGAATGGCAACTGCCGGGAGTGGTGATGTGCTTACCGGTATTATTGGTGCTTTGCTTAGCCAGGGTTTAAGCAGTTTTGAAGCAGCAAAATTTGGTGTTTATCTGCACGGTTTAGCCGGGGACCTTGCCGCTCAAGACAAAGGAGAAATCTCCCTTATCGCTAGTGATATTCTGAAGAAACTACCCGAGGCCTTCCAATTATAAAAATTGTAGTGGTCGAGCTTGCTCGACATTGTAGGGGTTTGATTCATCAAACCCGAGCAGAGTAAACTCTGCAACTACTTCTTCAAATTTTCTGCAATCTGGACAAAACTGATGGCAATGGTGAAAAATAAACAGATACCGGTAAATCTCATGTAAGAGAGTGGAAGAAGACCATAGAAGTGCGTCCCGCTTATTTTAGCGATTATCCCGGCGAACAAACTTAATCCCGCAAGAGCAAATAAAAACTGACAGCAGAGGGGAAATTTGCATTTCATTTTTTCTCACCTCCCGTAATAGTTTTTAACTCTATTTTATTTTATCACATTTTAAATCTTTTGACAAGAAAAGGGAAATATTCTATACTGATTGAAACAAAAAAAGGAGAAGAAAAAATGTTAGTGACAGCTAAAGAATTAGTAGAGAAAGCAGAAGCAGGTAATTATGCGATAGGAGCATTTAATGCAGTTAATATGGAGAGCGCCCAGAGCATCTTTGCGGCGGCGGAAGAGGAAAGAGCACCTTTTATTCTTCAGATAACGGCTACCACATTGAAATATACCAACCCCGAGGAACTTGTTGCCCTGGTTAAGGCCTTAATCGAGCGTGCCAGTGTGCCTGTGGCACTTCATCTTGACCATGGTCGGGATTACGCAACAGTGCTTAACTTCCTTCGATTTGGTTTCACTTCCGTAATGATTGACGGTTCTTTGCAGACCGACGGTAAGACCGCCCGCACTTATGAGGAAAATATTGAAGTTACCAGGAAAGCGACAGAAGCCGCGCATCTTCTGGGTGTTACGGTAGAAGGAGAGATTGGTCGTCTCGGACAGATTGGTGTGGATATTACCGAGGAGGATTCAGCTCTTACTTTGCCGGAGGAGGCGGAAAAATTTGTCAAGGATACAGGAGTTGACCTTGTGGCGGTAGGTATTGGCACTCACCACGGTCTTTTCAAGGGGAAGCCGATAATTCGTCATGACCGGGTTAAAGAAATTGCCGAAAGAATCAAAATGCCTTTAGTGATGCACGGCGGTACCGGTGTTGCCGATGAGGACGTTCGGAAAGCAATTTCCCTGGGAATTAGAAAGGTCAACATCGACACCGAAATTCGTGTTGCCTTTATAGAGACGATGAAGAAGGAAATAAAAAAGATGGATGATGCCCACCAGGAAGCGGATGCTTCAGAAGGAATACGCAAGTATGATATACGAAAGATTTTAGCCCCCTGCCGTGAAGCCGCCAAAGAAGCGATTGCAGCCAAGATGAAACTTTTCGGCAGTTCCGGCAAGGCCTAAAGGGGTCAGGTCTCCACATTTGACAAAATGCCATTGTAGTCGCAGAGTTTACTCTGCTTATTGTATTGTAGGGGCTTGATTTATCAAGCCCGTTGGTTCTAAAATAAATTGTCAAATGTCAAGATTTGACCCTCTTGTTGTAAAGGCAAAGAAAGGAGATTTAGATGCCTTTGGTAAACTTCTTACTTCGGTAGAAGCAAAACTTTTTCGCGTTGCTCTTATTCTTTGCGGAGGAAGGGAAGACGCCAAAGACCTTTTGCAGGAAACCTTCTTAGCCATTTATCAAAGTTTGCCACGATTCTCCGGAAAGTCCAGTTTTTATACCTATAGTTATCGCATCCTCTTGCATCTTTATCATAAGATGAGGCGGAAGCACCATAAGATTCTTGTTCCCCTTCTAAATAATCTTAGAGCACCCAGTCCTTCTCCTGCCGAGTCCTTCCACAAGAAAGAGAAAAAAGAAAGGGTACGCCGGGCAATAGCAAGATTACCTTCACGCTTTCAAGAGATAATCATCCTGCGTTATCTGGAAGAACTGACCTATCAGGAGATTACCAGGAACCTAAAAATCAGGGAAGGAACGGTGAAGTCCCGCCTCTTCAAAGCAAAAAAACTCCTTGCAAAAGTTATAGAACAAGGTCGAGCAAGCTCGACCACTACAAATAGACCCTGATTTATGTAGTGGCAAAGCTTGCTTTGCCCTCCCCTAATGAACTTTTTTAACCAAAAAGGGTACTAAATAGATAGAAATGGAAGAAAATGAGTTGGAGAAAGAATTAAGCGGTCTGGGGAATGAGTTCCAAAAAGAAACTTTGCCTTTTTCCATTATTCCTGCGACCTTGAAAATTCTGAAAGGTAGAGCAATTCCCTCCTGGCGTCCGTCATTGCGAATCCGCCAATCTTATCCTGGGCGGATGTGGCAATCTCTTTTTGTTACTTTATCCTTATTGGTTCTCTTCGCTCTAATCCGTTTTTCCTCCTTCACTACCGACCCCCTCTTAAATATAACTAAAATATTTTTCTTTGTTTTTTCCTTGATTACCGGCGTTCTTTTTATCTTTAAGCCGGAGGAAATGATTAAAGCGGATAAGAAGATGATTGGAAGATTATCATTCAGAGGAGCGATAGCCACACCACTTCAGGAGACAATTTTATTCAGGTTGCAGGGAGTTTACTTTGTTCTTATTGCTTTTCTTATCTGCAAGTTGTAAAATTGTAATAAATGGGATGTGTCCCGAATTAAAAGGGACTGTCCATCTCATAAAATGAAAAGTAGAAGTTGTAGGGGCGCGATTCATCACACTGTTTGTAGTCGCAGAGCTTGCTCTGCCGAAGTTCGGGACTGTCCCAGAAATTACCGAGGAGGGAAGCGAGTGGTAGATTCGGGACTGTCCCGCAGTAGAGGTTTTACCTTAGTCGAACTTCTGGTTGTCCTGGCAATAATCTCAACGCTGGCGGCAATGCTTCTCCCTGCCTTGCAGAAAGCCAGGCAAAAAGCAAAATATGCCCGCTGGCTTGCTTACAAAAATAACCTTTGCTGCGAACGCTCTCTCATTGCCTATTATACCTTTGAAAAAGGAGAAGGAACTACATTGGAGAACAGAACGGCAACCGGTGATTTTAGCAAAGCAATATCCAAAGGTGCCTATTCTGCCCCTGAGGAGTTGAATGGAAACATAAATGGTGCCACCTGGAGGGAGGGGGAAGGTAGATGGTTGGAAAAGAATGTTCTCAAGTTTAATGGGAGCAATGATTATGTTGATTGTGGGAATGGTTCGAGTTTGAATATTACTAAGGCGATTACGATTGAGGCATGGATAAACGGAATAGTAGATGG
>SDBU01001291.1_pt1 | contig 36235 bp, 29 predicted proteins | sample 2277071 | NCBI WGS metagenome assembly SDBU01 (sample SAMN10397929, study PRJNA504765) | marine sediment metagenome | isolation source: marine sediment core GS08_GC12, 126 cmbsf | place: Arctic Ocean: Gakkel Ridge, Loki's castle | collected 2008 | reverse complement strand
TCCGGGAAGTGTAACGACGTTCTTGACCATGCCTGGACCGCATTGAGCGGTTCAGATAACGCATGCGGATATCGAAAGGAGTTTGCCGTGGCCTACATTGCCGGCGTCGACCTGGGGGCGGGAGCGACCAAGACGGTCATCATGGACGATCAGGGGCGGGTGCTCGGTCGAGGTATCGCTCGAACGCGGGCGGATTTCGATGCCGTGGCCATTGCCTCCATAGCAGGTGCGTGTGAACAGGCTGACCTGCAGCGTCAGCAAATCGATTATATCTCCGCGACAGGCCTGGGGCGCTACAGCTTCAGCGATCGCGATATTCAGATCACCGATCTGACCTGCGGAGCCCGCGGGGCCCACGCCCTATTTCCAGACGCTCAGTTTGTGCTGGATATGGGCGCCCAGAGTACCCGGGCCATCGCCTTGCGCGACGGTGGAAAAGTCAAAGAGTTCCGCACCAACGAGAAGTGTGCAGCCGGCAGCGGCGGATTCCTGGAACGAATATCGCGCTACCTGGAAGTCGAAGTGGGCGACATCGGCAAGCTCTCGCTGGAATCGACCCAGCCCCAGCCCATCAGCAGCGTTTGTGCGGTATTGGCTGAATCGGAGATTATCAACCACGTCTCCGAGGGAAAAACCGTCCCGGACATCTTGCACGGTGCTCATCAGTCGCTGGCTGAGCGGGCCCTTAGCCAACTCCGGATGGTGGGCTACGAAGGCCCGGTGGTCTTCATCGGCGGAGTGGCTATACAGGAAGGCATGGTCAAAGCTTGCCAGGATATGTTCGGTGGACGGGTGGATATTCCGCCTCACCCCGCCCACGTGGTGGCCCACGGCGCCGCCATTCTGGGACTGCAACGATTCAAGAAACGTAACCTGGCTGCGGCCTCGGCGTAAACTGGAACGGGTCGTGGCCCATCACCGTCCGCGGGGCGACGGCCCAATGGCTCAGTGGACTTTATATGGAGTAGGCGGCGAAGACCTCGCCCCGCTATAATCCCAAACCCATGTACGAACCCGCCGATTTCTACAACGTTGACGAGTTGCTCACCGATGAGCAGCGCATGATCGCTCAAACCGTGCGCAGCTTCGTAACCGACAAGGTGCTGCCCATCATCGAGGAACATAACCGGGAGGGCACCTTCCCCATTGAACTAGTGCCCCAGATGGGCGAGTTAGGCCTGCTAGGCGCCAACCTGGAGGGGTACGGCTGCGCCCACGTCGACGAAATCAGCTACGGCCTAATCAATCAAGAGCTGGAACGCGGCGACAGCGGCATACGCAGCTTCGTGTCCGTACAGTCCAGCCTGAGCATGTGGCCCATCTATGCCTATGGCACCGCCGAACAAAAGGACCGCTGGTTGCCCGGCATGGCTAAGGGCGAGTTGATCGGCTGTTTCGGGTTAACCGAGGCGGACTACGGATCCAACCCCATGGGCATGATTACCACCGCCCGCCAAGAGGGCGGCGACTACGTATTGACCGGCTCCAAAATGTGGATCACCAACGGCGGCATCGCCGACGTAGCCGTGGTCTGGGCCAAGCTCGATGGGCAGGTCCGCGGCTTCTTGGTAGAAAAAGGCATGGAGGGGTACACCACGCCGGAGATTCGCAACAAGTTTTCGCTGCGGGCGTCGGTAACGTCAGAGTTGGTCTTCGACAACGTGCGTGTACCCCAGGAAAACCTGTTACCCGGCACCGAGGTTGGTCTGCGGTCGGCCCTGTCTTGCCTGACCCAGGCCCGCTACGGAATCGCCTGGGGAGCGGTGGGGTCAGCCATGGCCTGCTACGACGAAGCTCTGCGCTACGCCATTCAGCGAATCCAGTTCGATAGGCCCATCGCCTCCTTCCAACTGGTCCAGAAGAAGTTGGCCTGGATGATTACCGAAATCACCAAGGCCCAACTCCTGGTCTTGCGCCTGGGGCAATTGAAAGAAACTGGCACTGCCAAGCACGATCAAGTTTCCATGGCCAAAATGAACAACGTCGAAATCGCCCTGAACATCGCCCGCACCGCCCGAGATATCCTAGGGGCTGCCGGTATCTGTCACGACTACCAATGTGCCCGGCACATGTGCAACCTGGAAAGTGTTTACACTTACGAAGGCACCCACGACATCCACACCCTGGTCATCGGGCATGCCATCACCGGCATCGCAGCCTACACCTAGACCGCCGCTCGGCCCGCAATTCAAACCGGCTGGGGGGCGGCAGATCCCGCTAGGCGGGCTGTAGGTTGTTCTCGTCGGCGGCCGGACTGTCCGAGCCGCTCAACGGCATCTTCAACTGGTAGACGCCTTCTGACAGGGTGCTGTTGATCTCCAGCCCCGAATTGTAGAACACGTGCAGCATGGCACCGTTTGAGGCTAGTACGTCGGCCGTGAATCCCTTGACGCCGTTCTCGCGGGCGATGTCGGTCAAGTGACGGATCATGACCGTACCTAAACCTTGGCCTTGCCAGGTGTCGCGAATCACGAAGGAGGCGTCGGCGTAGCCCGTGGCTGGGTCCAGAAAATATTGAGCTACACCGATGATCTTCGGATCGCGGCGCTGCTCGCATGTCTCGGCTACCAGTGCCATGTTCGCGCGATAGTCAACGTCCAGGTAGTATTGCCGCTCCTTGTGGGGCACGCTCTTGATGACTCGCTGAAACCGTTGGTAGAGCGTGCTGTCCGACAGCGAGTAGAACAGATCCTGTAGTTTGGGCTCATCGGTGGGGCGAATGGGCCGTAGTAGCACCGGGACGTTCTTCTTGGTCTGCACCTGCTTCTCAAATTGCCGTGGATAAACCGCCCGCGGTTCGATCTGATCCACGAAGACGTAATGCTGGTTCTTGGCGGCTGCCAGCAACTCAGCCCGGAAGTCCGGATGGGCGATGGAGATCAAGGCCAGGGCCCGCTCGCGGATGGACTTGCCCTGCAGGTCGGCACTGCCATATTCGGTCACCACAAAACGCACGTCTCCCCGCGAGGTCACCACCCCAGCCCCTTCGCTGAGCGTGGCGGCAATGCGGCTAACCTGCCCGCTACGGGCGGTGGAGGGCAGGGCGATGATGGGCTTGCCTCCCGGACACATGGAGGCCCCTCTGATAAAATCGACTTGGCCCCCGATGCCCGAATAGAACTTGGTCCCCAAAGAGTCCGCACAAACCTGACCAGTCAAGTCGACCTGCAAGGCGCTGTTGATGGCTACCATCTTGTGCTGACGGGATACCCGAATGGGGTGATTGTTAACATCGGAGGGGTGGAAAGTGAAGACTGGATTTCGATTCAAGTAGTCATATAGCCGTTGCGACCCGAAGGCAAAAGATGCCGACACTTTTCGGGAGTGAGTGGTCTTGTACTTGCCGTTGATCACCCCGGCTTCTATGAGGTCCAGCACCCCGTCGGAGAACATCTCGGTCCACAGACCCAAATCCTTCTTGTCGGTCAGGGCTTTTAAGGTAGCGTCGGGTATCTGGCCGATCCCGGTCTGGAGCGTGCAACCGTCGTCGATCAGGGCAGCCACGTTGCGACCGATTTCCATGGAAACATCGTCGATTGGTTGCGGATCAACGACCACCAGGGGGGCGTCGTTCAATACCCAGGCTGAGATGCGATCGAAAGAAACGAAACCGGCCCCGTAGATCACCGGAACGTTGGGGTTGATCTCTGCGATCACCAGGGTGGCCGATTCGATCGCGGCTAGGCCTATGTCCACCGAGACGCCCAGGTTGACGTACCCGAACTTGTCCGGCGGAGAACATTGAATCAGGGCTACATCCACCGGCAATCGATTCGACCGCATCAGCGACGGTATCTGCGAGAGGAAGACGGGCGTGTAGTCAGCCCGACCGGCATGCACAGCCGATCGCACGTTGGAGCCGATGAAGAACGCATTGTGGCGGAAATTGTCTTGGTATTCAGGCTCGACGTAGGGGGCTGGTCCCAGTGTCATCAGGTGAACGATCTGCGTATCGGTGAAACGGTCGGCCTGTTCGACCAAGGCCTGGACCAGCCCGACCGGCTCGGCCGCGCCTGAACTTACAAATACGTGTTGACCGCAAGCAATGCGGCCAATGGCCTGGCTGGGTGTGGTGCGCTTGTTGGCGTATCGTTCTTGCCAGCTCATAGCACGGACTTCCTTTCTAAGACACACATGGTGATTAACGTGTCGACTACAACTCAAACCGCTCCTCTTGCTCCGACATCTGCTCTCGGCTTTAGCGCCTTGTAACTTGCCGCCCGGGCTTGGTGTCAAATCATCAGGCAATACCGCCGGCTAGATCAATCATCGGCAGTCCGGTGGCAACATTGGATGCGAAGTCGGGCACGATTGTCGGCCCGCAGGCCGGTGCCCCTTACCGCAAGACCCCCATGGTTCGCATTGTGAGCGGCTAGGGCTCGATTGGCAAGCAGCGGCCGCCTGCCGGGCATGCTGCACGCCAGACTCCGCGAGTCTCAGGCCGATGGAGTGTCTTCTCCGCAGCGGCGCGATGATCGAAGCATCCAGCACAGCCTGATGTCTGCTGGAATGTTTTTTCTTGTCCTGCTGGAGCCGGGCGCAGAATATCTGCGCGCAACTTGCGAACTCTCCTAGACACCGTGCGATTTCCTGATCGTTGGGCTGGGCAGGTGGTTTTAACCAGTCCAATCCGGCCAATGGCGAACCAGGAACCCTCGGGCGTCCAAGAATCGCCGACACTATGGAGGAGCGAAACCATGTTTTCACCGTTACGCGAAACGCTGGGCTGCAACCTAACTCGATATCTGGTCTGGGTCGCGGCTGCGACCGTTCTGCCAGTGGTGGCAGCCCAGCAGGAGTCCGACACGGCCCAGGAAGCGAACCTCGCCCAGCCCACCAAGGGACGCGTGATCGGGGTGGTGGGCTCCTCCGTTGCCCACGGGTATCGCTCTAGCCTGGAACGCTCCAACGATGGCCGAAATGGGTACGTTCACCGGCTTAAAAAGCTCTTGCAGCCGCGAGGTTGGACCACCTTAACCACCTTGTCGATGCCCGGCGATACGACCGAGCGGGTTCTGGCTCGGATGGACCAGGATGTGTTTGGAGTGACGGATTATGCGATCATCGGGCTATCGTTGGAAAACGAAGGCATCCGCGGGCCCGACCCCCGGGCCATCTTCAAGCAGTACGCCACCAACCTTCGCAAGATCGTCAAACAGTGTCGCCAGCACGGCGTGGTTCCCATCGTTGGGCTCTGCTATCCCTGCAACAGCTACGACGAGACCCACTACGAATTCATCGAAAAAGTGAATCTGCTGATCAACAAGTGGAACGTCCCCAGCGTCAACTTCCTGGGCGCCGCTGACGACGGGGCCGGACATTGGGCCACCGGCTACTCCAGCGATGCCGACCATCCTAACAACGACGGCTATGAGGAAATGTTCTACGCCATCGTGCCCAGCCTTTTCGACGCTCTCCAGGCTGGCAAGCCCCGCCCCAGAAAGGCTGAGCGGTCGGAGTTCGTCACCATAAAAGCCTTCGACGGCAGCACGCCGCTTAGCTTCATGCCCACAGACACCATGCACTCCTTCACCGTCGCGTTTAGAATCCGCACCTCTTATGCGGGAACCGTCGCCGTCGTTACAGGGCTACCGGCCGCCTCATTCATTGAAATCATCGAGGGTGGGCAGGTCCGCTACGTCTCGTCCGCCGGCGATGAGATCCAGACCGACAAGCGCGTGTCACCCAAGAAATGGCACGATATCGTTCTTTCCCATCGTCACGCCCAGGGCCAGACCACGCTCTATCTGGACGGACGTTCGGCAGGCCGGGTATCGGAGAAACTCGTGCCCCAGCGGTTTGTCCTGGGAGGCCCCGGGCACCAGGGTAAGGGCTCGGCCCCCGAGCAGGCGGATTACCAGGAGTGGATGGTTTATCGTTCGGCACTAAACGACGCTGAAGCCAAGGCGATTCACAGGCGTCGGCTGCAGCAAGCCAGCCTGGAGGTCTTTGCGCCTTTGAGCGAGACTACCATCGCAGCAGGTGCAGCGATTCAGAACCAGGCGCAGAGTCTGTCTCAGATCGTGGCCTATCCGTCAGAGTAGATCAATTTGCATCCCACCGGCAGGGCACTTGTCGGGCATCGCCATCATTGGCGACGGCCCGTTAGCGGTGCGATGATTAGTTCAACACTGACACCAGTATCTTGACGAACACCGTGACTACGATAAGGGCCAGCGGGTAGGCTGCCGTATAACTGACCACCGGGGCATCCGAATCGGTCTTGGCCATCAGCACGCCTAAGCCGGGTGTCGAAGTCATCCCCCCACAAACCGTGCCCAGAATCTGCAACAGGTTCATTCGGAAAACAAAGCGGGCCAGCAAATAGCCCAGTACCATCGGCGTTACCGCTACGCACATTGAAGCCAGGCACAAAGTAGGTCCGTGAGTGCGCAGGACGGTACCTAACGTGCCGCCGGCCGCGGTCCCCGCCCCAGCCAGGAAGCACACCAACCCCACCTCGGTCATCAGCATTCGGGCCGCCGACGGCAGATGCCCCTTCACCGGCCCGACGTGTCCAAAATGGGCCAGTACCAACGCCACGCACAACGGCCCGCCCACCATCCCAAGTGAGAACCCGCTGGCCCCCAGGCTGATCCGCACCGTGCCCAGCACCACGCCAGCCAGAATGCCGATGCCCAGCGAAATCAGATCCGTCTCGTTAAACGAGCGGCTACGATGCCCTGCCAGGGAGACAAACGACTCTAGATCTTTCGATTCGCCCACCACTTTGAGTATGTCGCCGTATTCAATAGCGTCGGTCCGCTTGGGCACAAATTCCAGATCGTGGCGAATGATTCGCGTGACGGTGACACCGTGTCGCGAAAGCAGCTTCAGCTCCGCCAAGGTCTTGCCCACGATTTTGGGTGAGCTGACTACCGCCTGCATATCCTGGCCCGCCCCGTTCCTGATCAGACCTGCCCGCTCGTCGCGGCGTCCTAGCAGGTCCACCAGCGGCCCAAGGCGAAACTCCCGGGCGACCAACAGCAGCCGCTGCCCCTCAGCCAGCACCAGGTCCGGGGGCATAGGCACCAGTTGGTCTTCTTTCAGGATGCGGGCCACCTGGCAGTTGGACTGGGCGATTACGGTCAGCTCCGAAAGCGGCTTGCCGAATACCACTGGGTTGCAGACTTCGACCAGTACGCGGGTGATGCGGCGGCCCTGTTCTTGTTCCGAATCCGGTTCTTCGCCCAGCTCTCCCAAATCCACTCCCAACAGCCGGGGCAATAATTGCACGAATAGCACCACGGCTATGACGCCGAAGGGATAGGCAATGCTGTATCCCACCGCCAGTTGTGAGCCCGGCGGAAGCGACTCCATGGCTGCGGCCAACCCCGGCGTGCTGGTCAGGGCCCCGGCGAAAATCCCGGCCGACAAATCGGCGGGGATGTCCAGTAACATGCTCAGCCCACCGGCTGTTATTGCTCCGATGCCCACCAACGATATGCTGACCACCGCCAGCGATTTACCTTGCTGTAAGAACAGGCGGAAGAAACGCGGCCCAGCCGCCAGCCCTATGCAGTATGCGAACACGATCAGCCCGAGCGTCCCTATCTCGTCGGGGATTTCATAGCCCATGTGACCCAGGGCCAAGGCCGTGAAGATCACTCCACTGCTGCCTAGCGACAAACCGGCTATTCGGACGCGCCCCAATAGCAAGCCTAGCGTGATAACGCCCAGCAAGGCCAACGTCTTGTTGCCGAACAACAGATCCAGCCAAGCTTGGGTGGCTTCACCGTCTTGAGACGACGGTGAGGCCGCGGCTCCGATTAGAATCGTTGGCAAAACGCTACACGCCAACAGCAAGCTGTTACCCAACGGTCCACTCCCGTTACGATTCGACGCTGATAAACGCGCGCTGTAGTTGAGCCGCCAGTGTCTTGGCTAGCATCATGCCGACCTCCCTGCTGAAGCGGCCGACCGACGCACCAATATCGTCGGCAATCGATTCGGCTCTTGCCCGCGAATCTGTTTTGGGAATAGACAGGCCCGAAGTGGTTCGACGTGCCCACTTTCTACCAGTGGCGACGGCCTGACCACACAGTAGTACTGTATTTGCTAGACCCGAATTTCCCAATTTTGAGAGGAAACGGAACTGCCTGGCCTGCGACAGACGTCAACCGCTGACATCGGCGGAGTCGAGCCCCTCACTCTCGCTTTGAAGAAATTGTAGGGCTGGTATTTCCCGGGTAGCCTCATGGACGATGAAAAAGTAGCGGAAAGGACTTCGCATTTCTGCTTTGGGTGGCACGACGTTTGCTACGGTATGTCGACGGCTGCGGACGGCCTGGTTGGCAAGCCCGGTTTGCCAGAGAAGCGATCATGGATGGTTCCCGCACTACGCCTCCAGGACCGACCGACGAATCGGTCACATCGCCAGACCCCGCCAAAATGCCCCGCAGCGCCGGGCCTAGACACCAACAGACCCTCCATCAAGTTCGCCAGCAGTCGCGCCGTCGCCAGGCCGAGATGTCCGCCTTGTTGGACGGCTGTCGGTCCATCCTGGAATCCCGCACCTTCGAGGTCACTGCCCGGGCCATATTCGATAGCTGCAAGAACCTGATCGGGGCGCCGGCCGGTTACGTTGCCCTGCTTAGCAAAGATGGCACCGAAAACGAGGTAGTCTTTCTGGAACCCGGCGGGCTTTCCTGTGCCGTCGATCCAACCCTAACCATGCCCATCAGAGGTCTGCGGGCCACCGCCTATAAGTCCAAGAAGACGGTGTACGACAACAACTTCGATGAGAGCGACTGGGTTCAGTTGTTACCGCCAGGCCACGTGGGTCTTCAAAACGTCATGTTCGCCCCCATGATAGTCAAGGAGGTCGCCCTGGGCATACTCGGTCTGGCCAACAAGCCCGGTGGGTTTACCGACGACGACGCCAGGGTCGCATCCGCCTTCGCCGAACTTGCCGCCATCGCCCTGCACAACAGCCGAACGGTTCAATCGTTGGAAAAAAGTGAGCAGCGCTTCCGCTGCATCACCGAGACGGCATCAGATGCTATTATTTCCGTGGATGGCGATGAAAAAATCGTTCTTTGGAATCAAGCGGCCGAACGCATTTTTGGCTACACTCAACAAGAAGCGCTACACAAGCCGTTGACCTTCATCATACCGGAGCGGTATCGGCCAAATCACCTGCAGGCCATGAAACGCCACCTGTCGACCGGTGAATTCAGAATCGCCGGCAAGACGCTGGAAGTTGCCGGGCTGCGCCAGGATGGTAGCGAATTCCCCATAGAGCTCTCAGTGGCCTATTGTCAGGCTTGCAACGAAACGTTCCGAACAGCCATCATACGCGACGTCACCAAACGCAAGCAGGCGGAAGTGGAGCGTGAAGATCTCCTCCACGACATGGGCGAGCGCATCAAGGAACTCCGCTGCATGTACGCAGTGGCCAAATCGATCCGCACCGGAAAGCCCTTAGAGGACGTCTTCCAGGATGTAGCCTCGCTGATCCCCACCGGGTGGCACTACCCCGAAATAACCCGAGGCCGGGTGCGCCTGGGCGGCGTGGTATACGATTCGGAACCGTTTCAGGAAACGCCCTGGAAACTGACCAGCGACATCGTGGTCCGCGGCAGCCAGCACGGCACGGTCGAAGCGTATCACCTGGAGGAGCGTCCACCCGAAGACGAAGGACCGTTCCTCTCGGAAGAGCGCGATCTTCTCGACGGAATCGCACACGCCCTCAGTGAAACCATCGAACGCAAACAAGCCGAGGAACATTTGCGCCACGCCCAGAAGATGGAGGCGGTGGGGCAACTGGCCAGCGGCGTGGCCCATGATTTCAACAACCTGCTGACGGCAATTACCGGGTATGCAGAACTGGCCAGGAGAGCCCTACCAGCCGAGCACAAAGCCATCAAGTTGCTGCGGGGAGTTGAAGAGGCCGCCGAGCACGCCACCGGTGTTACCAGGTCGTTGCTGACCTTCAGCCATAAACTCGAGACCTACAAAGAGCCGGTCGAACTGCGGCAGTCGGTTGGCAAATCCATGGATCTGCTAAGGCAAGTGCTGCCGGCCCGAATCGATTTGCTGGTTGACCTGGCCGATGACCCCATCTGGGTAAGTGCAGACGCCACCCAACTTCAACAGGTAGTCATGAACCTGGCCATCAATGCCCGCGACGCCATGCCCGAGGGCGGAACACTGACCATCTCTGTCTCCCGCTGCCCCGCAGGCTCCAGTGATCCACAAACCGGTGGCCCAGCCAATGCGACGGACGTCCGATTGGAAGTTAGCGACTCGGGCACCGGGATCGATCCGGGCATACAGGACCGAATCTTCGAGCCCTTCTTTACCACCAAGCCCAAGGGCCAGGGGACCGGGTTGGGGCTGGCCATAATTTACGGCATCGTGGACGACCTTTCCGGGCACATCGACGTACGATCCCAGCTGGGCAAGGGAACCACATTCACCGTGGATCTTCCCCAGATTGAACCTGAAGAATCTCCGGGCCAACCTGCCCAACCGGCCGTTCCTCGCCACGGTCAAGGAGAGATGGTGCTGGTGGCTGAGGATAACCAGTACGTACTGAGCATCATCGCCACCGCCCTGCAATCGTTCGACTATCGCGTCATCAGAGCAAGCGATGGAGAAGCTCTGCTGGATGAATTCCAACGGCATGGCTCGCGGATTCAGTTGATCGTGGTTGATTTCGACCTCCCCAAGCGCAACGGACTCGAATGTCTGCAGGAGATTCGGGCTAGAGGTGCCCAGACGCCTGCCATCGTCACCACCGCCACGGTCAATGTGGATTTGGAGGACCGACTTGACCAGTACACCGTGCTGCTTCGTAAACCGTTTCAGGTGGCCAATCTTTCTGCGCTGGCCACTTCCATCCTGGCGGCCAAAGGTAGACGGGAGAGTTGCCCATGAATCAGCCCAAGCCCATCTCGCTACTTCTGGTGGACGATCACCAGTTAGTGCGCGAAATGCTAACCGACCGGCTTGCCGAAGAGCCTGGCATGGTGGTGGTCGGCGCCGTTGGCAACGCCGATCTAGCCGTCACCGAGGCCATAAAGCTGAAGCCGGACGTAATCCTGATGGACATCGATATGCCCGGGCGACTCTGCTTCGATGCAGCCCAGGCCATTCGATCCCACTCCAATAACACCCGCATCATCTTTCTAAGCGCCTTCTTCCACGATCGTTATATAGAGCAGGCCCTGGGCGTCGAGGGGGCTGGCTACCTCACCAAGAACGAGCCCATGGAGGTGGTGGTCAAGGCCATTCGTGCCGTGGCTTCAGGCGACACCTACTTTTCGCCGGAGGTACATGCCCGCATCGTGGTCGACACCGACTGCACCCGACTTCTGCACAAAAAGCAATCCAGGGCCGCTACGCTGACCCCACGCGAATTAGAGGTTCTGCGCTACGTCTCCCGAGGCATGTCTAAGAAAGAGATTGGCCGCACCATGTACATCAGTCCCAAGACGGTGCATAACCACACCAACAACCTCATGTGTAAGCTGGATATTCACGACCGGGTCGAGCTGTCCCGGTTCGCTATTCGTGAAGGCCTAGCCGATGCGTGAGCCTTCGCGTTTGGCCCACTGGCCCACCTCCCGCCGGCAATATGAGCCAAGTAGCCCATGGCATCAGGTGCTTTGATTCGCCGATAAACCGTGGTGCAGCGTTCTATGGCGGGGGACCGAATTGGCGCTGGGGGGGGCCGAGTCGTTCCTACCGCCTTGGACCACCGCAGGAACGGAGCTCGTGCAGGATGCATAGGCCGCCAGCCCAAACTCGCCACGCCGATACAGCCGGACCGGAGAGATTGCAGGAGCCAGACATGATTTCGGAGCAAGCTGCCCCATTGGATCGAACCAAGATTCTGGACTATTTCAGCCGACGCAACGGATCCGGGTCCGGGCGACATCTGCACGGCGTCGCCTTCTACCTGATGGAGCATATCTTATCGCAGCGCCAATTCGAGGATATCGAATCGCTGGAAGCGTTTTGCAGGAAACCGGATAACCTTGGACCCTGGCTACCATCTGAAGCAGATCGGATCGTCTTTGGCGGCGGGTTGGTCGAAGGTTTGGGCGAGATGATGTCCAATCGCCAATGAAACAGCATGGCCCGCCAAGGGGATGTGAGTGGCCCCATGAAACCGCTGCTAATTGCATTTGTGTCCGGCAAATACCGATACTAGGTTGCGGTCGGGGAACCCAGCTTCATTGCTCTCTTAAATAAAGCTTCGCATCTACGCCGCTGCCCCAGCCACGCGTAGGAGGAGGACTTCAAAATGGTTAAAGAGCGGAATGGCAAAGCAAAGCAAGCCGCCGACGGCCCCGACAATCCAAAACCCAAGACCGCAGCCGCACAGCCTGGTGCGGCTAAGAACATCTCCGGCGGGATCGCGACTATGACCAAGCCTGAACGGTCCGTCCTCAAACGCCGGCCCCCCAATACCAATCATGCCCGAACGACGGTAAAAGCGACACGTGCTGTCAGCAAGGCCCGTCGCACTATCGAGGAATCGTTGCAGGCCCCCCAGGCTTGCCTCTGCACGCCGGAACCCACCTTCGAATCAATACGCTGCCGGGCCCATGAAATCTATCTGAGGCGCGGCGGGGCACCGGGCGATGCCCTATCAGATTGGCTCCAAGCCGAACGGGAGCTGCGCGTACTCTTGGCAGCCCAAAGCGTCAGCAGATAGAATTCGCCCAAGCCCCCGGGCCGACGCCCAGGCCGACGGACCGGCGATTTCGTCGGACCACGCACACCAATTAGTAATCTATGGCCCGCCCGGCCCGATAATGTCCATCCCCAGCCTTTGCCGTTACCGCCAGGGAACCAAATAGATCATCCAGCCTATTCAGGGCCGTAGCAATCGCATCCGATGTACTGAGCGACGACGGTGTGGAAGTCTCTCGCCATTTCCTCGGTCAGCAAACGGAGCATGCCATGCAGGCTTTGGAACACTCGATCAAACAGACGGATGAAGTGTTGATGGCTATGCCGCCGGATAGACTGAGCCGGCTGGGAGAAGCCATGCAACGACTCACGCCCCAGCAGATCGCCTTCATACGCTGCACCTTGGAGTGGGCCTTGCAAGAAGGTCACCTATCCAGAGCCGAACGGACCACCCTGGAGTTCTTTTTTGAAACCTGGTGGAAACACGCCCTAGCCACCAAGGTCGCCGTCATCGAGCAGGTCATCGAGTTGTCCCACGGAGGCCATTGGCCTGGCGATACCGAATCGGAGATGTTCAACGCCAGACTGCGTCCCACCGGCAATCAAGAGACCCACGCTGCAGAAGCGCTCGCGGCCGATCGAATCGTCGGAAGCATATCCAACCCCAGACCGCGCCCGACTCACGCCTGGAAGTACGTCGAAACGCCAGAATCCGCCTAAATAGGTGAAGCGCCCGAGTAGCTCCCCAGCTAGCAGCGCCGCCGCCCCCCGCAGGCAGAGAGCTGCCCTCTAAGTACAAAACCAACCCCAGGCTGTTGATCTGCTTTCTGGCCACGCGGGCCCCTGGCCGCTACCCTGGGCACCTTCTGGTTCCCAGAGTTTGGAGGGCTAATTGATGCATTCGTACTGGGCTACCTCTGTAATACTCCTGCTATTGTCATCGGTGTCGTCAGCCTCAGATGTTAACCGGCCGATCGCGGTCTCTTTCAGCGGTCAGCGAAGCCCATCCCCCATCGACGGGCGCCTGCTGCTGATGATTTCCAAAGACGATAGCACCGAGCCTCGCTTTCAGATATCAGCCGGGCCAAGCGGGCAGTTGATCTTCGGCCAAGACGTCCACGCCCTGCAACCCGAGAGCCAAGTGATCTTCGACGGGACTATCCTGGGCTTTCCCTTGCCCAGTCTGGATGCCGTGCCGCCCGGTGAGTATTGGGTACAGGCTCTGTTGCATCGATACCAGACCTTTCAGCGCGGCGATGGCCATACGGTCAAGTTGCCCATGGACCGCGGAGAGGGGCAGCAATGGAACCGGGCCCCGGGCAATCTCTACAGCCTGCCCCAGCGCCTGCGGATCGGCTCGGGCAAAGGCCCCATGGTCCACATCCTGCTGGACCAGGAGATTCCCCCCATCCAGCCGCCGGCCGACACGCGTTACATCAAACACATAAAGATGCAGAGCAAGTTACTGACCGAGTTTTGGGGGCGCCCCATGCATCTGGGAGCCTGCGTGCTGTTGCCCCACGGATTCGACGAGCATCCCGACGCCCGCTATCCGCTGATGGTCAACCACGGACACTTTCCCCACACCTTCGACGGCTTTCGCGAGACGCCGCCCGATCCGGACCTGCCGCCCGTTTTCAGCAAGCGTTTCAAACTGCCCGCCTACAACCGCATCGTTCAGCAGCAGGCCCACGAGTTCTACAAAACCTGGATCGGGCCCGACATGCCCCGGGTCATCATCGTCATGATCCAGCACGCCAATCCCTACTACGACGACTCCTACGCCGTTAACTCGCAAAACCTAGGCCCGTACGGGGACGCTATCATGCACGAGCTGATCCCTTTGATCGAAAAAAAGTTCCGGGCTATCGGTGCCGGCTGGGCCCGGTTCACCTACGGCGGATCGACTGGCGGCTGGGAGGCCCTGGCAGCCCAGATCTTCTACCCCGATGAATTCAACGGCTGTTTTGCCGCCTGCCCCGACCCCATCGATTTCCGGGCCTATACCGTGGTCGACATCTACCAGGACGAAAACGCCTACTATCGCCAAGGCCAATGGAGCTGAGTGGCTCGACCCGGGGCTAGGGACACGCTGGGTCACCTAAGCGCCACTCTGGAACAGGAAAACCTGCGGGAGCTGGTGCTGGGCACGCGCTCTCGTTCGGGAGGCCAATGGGACATTTGGGAGGCGGTCTACAGTCCCGTCGGCCCGGACGGTTACCCCCAGCCCATCTGGGACAAGCGGACCGGACAAATCGATCGCACCGTGGCCCAGTTCTGGCGCGAGAACTACGACCTGGGCTACATTCTGCAACGTGATTGGAAGACCCTGGGGCCCAAACTGCGCGGGAAGATCCACATATACTGCGGCACCATGGACAATTTCTACCTCAACAACGCCGTATATCTGGTGCAAGATTTCCTGGAATCTACCACCGACCCACCATACGAAGGCCTGGTCGACTACGGCGACCGGGCGGAACACTGCTGGAACGGCGACCACGAAAGGCCCAACGCCATCTCCCGCCTGCGCTACCACGTCATGTATCTGGACATCATGCTTAAACGCATGCGCCAGACGGCTCTAGCCGGTGCCGACCTGAAAAGCTGGCGCTACTAGGGCTCCCCCTTTTTCCGCCAACGCCGACTAGTCGTCGCCCAGGCACCAAGGACGGCCGAGGCCAATGCCCTACCCGGGCGTCTCTTGCCTGCCGACCCCACCCCAAGTAGACTCCCCGGCTCGTTATATCAGGGATGCAGCTACGGGCCGCTGGCCTGCAAACCGGCGGCGTCCAATACCAGGCCGTCGATTCGGACCAACCTACTGCATCCTGCCATGATCCCCATCCCCAGGCCGGTGATGGGGCCGATTTCGACGCCGAAGCCTTGTAACAGGCCGATGATTAGGTCAGAATCCAGGTCCAAGTTGCATGGAGAGGTGGCTGAGCGGCTGAAAGCAACGGTTTGCTAAACCGTCGTACCGGGTCAAACCGGTACCGCGGGTTCGAATCCCGCCCTCTCCGTTTTTGTATTTTTTGTTCGTAACCCCCTTGCAGCCTTGGAGTTATGGAAGGCCCAATCGGGTTGTGCCATATTTATGCCTGCAATGCTCCACCCCTGCCGGTAGCCTTCGGTCGTCCTGACGCAACAATTCCCTGGTTAGGCTACGCGCGAAGTGGCCTCGGGGACCGTCCTAGACCTGGTCAGTGCGGCGAGCCTGGGGGCGGCGATATCTCGGGGCTGATGCTGCTGTAGCAGAACCTTCATCTCGGCGATCAGCCGCAGGCAGCGCTCCTCGCGCTCGGTCACCGCCTTCTCTCGTTCGGCGAGCCGTAGTGCCCTCTCCTCGAAAGCCCTACGACGCGCTTCCAGCTTCCTACGTTTCAGTTTGAGCTCCTCACGCCATCGATGTATTTTGGATTGGTGCATCTGCGATTTCCTTTCCGCGACGCACAGCTGCAAGTAGGATCGAATAACTTGATGCGCGTTGGCTGGGCTGACTGGGCATCGCGCTGCGATCAGCGCTCGTCGGCGGGCGTTAGCCGCGATGAGAGTCGAGATTAGTATTTCCGTCTGACGATCCACTTTGTGAACTCCGAGCAGCTGCAGAAAAACGTCCTTACCGTACAAGTAGGCGAGTCGCAGAGGAACGGCGTCTTCTGCAGAGCCAGCGAATTGGCTAATGCAAATGGCGATGTACCCCGCGGCCTGTCGCCTGGATCTGACGTTCCAGAATATGCACTCGAACATCTGGATAGTCTCGGTATCGGTGCCAATGCATTGCACAATTTCGCTCGCCGGAACATTGGCTACTACGAGCCCCCGCACCAGCAAACTGCTGGTCGCTGACCGGGCGATGCAGAACGCGCCTGCGACGGCCGCGTCGTGATGCTCCCGTTGCGGCGGCTCCTGAAGGCCGACGCGTTCAGACTCCAGGTAACGGCATACACGAACCACCTCTGGTCGTGGCTTACATCCTAATCGCCGGCGGTGGTGCCCCAGCCGCAGGGCATCGCGGTACACCAGATTCGGCGGCGCGATTCCGAATTCCCTAACTCCGGAGACATCCGCCACGCTAACGGTCACGGTCAAGGTCAAGGTCCTCCAGGCAGGTCAATAACTGGGCCCTCCGTGACCCGCGCAGTTCCCAGCCTTTTAGGTTTAGCCCTCGCTCCACCAGGAGGGCGGCGAGTCGGCGCCGCATGTCGCGCAGGAGACGTCGATTCCGGTGAGCACATCGTCGTTGTTCCCGTTCGGTCTTGCCCGGGCGCTGCAACGCTTCCAGCTCGGTCCGGGCACGCTCGACAAGGCCTGTGTCTTTGCCCAAGTAATACACCCGCTGGCCGGAGCATTCCCGGAAGACGATTCTAAAATAGGGCCCGCATCTCGCTGCCCCGCGCCGACGAAAGAAGCGCTGAACGGCGCCCTGCCGTGTAAGCACGCTACGATGGAGCCGCAAGAAGGCCATTAAGCGACGGAATCGTGTTGGGTCACGGGTATTCGAATTTCCGAGGTTCCCTGCCATCTTGGTTTTCGTCGCCAAGTATAAACCGGCTCCTAAAAAAGTAGCCCTGCTCGTTGAGCCTTGCGCAGTTGCAGAAGCAGCCTGAGACTGTTGGCTCGGTCCTTGGTGATCTTCAAGTAGTGGACGACGGTCTTGGCGTGCTCCTCCCAATCAGCGCCTCGGCGATCCAGGGCACGCTTGGCGGTGGTGAGAACTCCGGGTTGGGCTAGCGTCTCGATTACATAGGCCACGACTGCTGCATTACCGGCGGCACGCAGCACTGGATCCTTTTCTGTTAGGACTAGGTCTCGATACAACGGAGTGATGATGTCTTCCACCACCGCTTGCACTTCAGGTGTGAGCGGCTGGCCGCCGGCAAGATGTTCGATAAACCAGGGCCGGGAATCCTCCGCGGCAGCCGAGGATGGCTCCCCATCGTGGTCATTTTTAGTGTTTTTGTCCATGATCGATCTTCTTTATGCCTTTAGAAACGCATTACGAATTATCAAGCCCCAAGTCAAGGTCGACCAGAATCGGAGCCACACACTTGGCGATGGGGGCCAGCGGGACTTGAAGCCAACACAACTGCAACGCATCACCTGCGGGCCGCTCAAGCCTCGACCGTCCCAGCGAGTACCACTGGACCCCGCCGCCGAGAAGCCAGACCGGCACATGCTCCCTCGGAACGACCACCATCCAGTTGCCCCGGGATACGATCAGCTGCCAGTCGAAACGCCTAAGGAACTTCCCCTGCGGTGGGACGAATTCGTCCTCGGCACCTAGCTTGAACCGCTTGTAGTGCCTGCTGAACGCGTGCATGAGTTTCTTGATGCTTCCGACGGGTACGCGGAGTTCGCTCAAGCGGAAGGCCAAGACCAGATTAAAGGCCTGCACAGGGCTAAAAACGCGGTGATTGCCTCGCTGCACGTCCTGTTGGTCACCGAGGGGCACCACGCTCTTGTTAAGCAGATGGGAGCAACGCCGCATATTGAGCTTGGCGCAGGTTACTACGTTCCGCAGTTTGATCCGCGAAGGTGGCGCCGGGATCTTCAAGGCGATGTCAGCGAATTCGGCTGTCCCATCTTTCTGGTTCACAATGTGATTGTACCACCTGACGCCGCCTGTGTCAAATCGAGCGTGCCAAAGAGGATCCAGCCGTGGAGCGAATCCGTCGCGGGCCGGCCCACAGCTGCCGCAAGGGGCCCACTGCCAGTCCCCGATGGCACCTGCAGGACGGGTCCATGGCCATCCCCTGCTCAGTCACAGGCCGCGATGGCTATCACTGAGCGTGTCAGGCCTACCCATGAACCAGCAGTCTGATGGCTAAAAAAAGGGCGTTAAGGCCAGGGCCTTGGATCAAGTGAATATCCATCGCTAGAACGCTTCCGATCCTGCCGTCGGGAGCACCCGCCGCTCACCGGCGGATAGCTCCTCGAATGCCGTTGGGGTCGGACCGCCGCCGCCGCGACAGTTCTTCAATCAACTGCGCGGCTTTGTACGTCGTGCCAAGTCCGTGCCCGAGGAGCAACTTAGCTGGGGTACTTCCCATCGATGAGATCAGGCTTGGCATCGCGGTACAGTTCGTTGTTCTTCAGTTTCAGGGACGCGATCATCACCATCTTACGAGTCGTGTCGATGACGGCAGCTTTGCAGTCTCTGCGGTGTGCGATGGGCTGGAAAAGCTCCTTGAACGGTCCACGGTGCTTGGCCCGCTGGTGCACGCGTTGGGCAGTCATCAACTAGGCATGAATATCGCTTGCTCTTGCGATATGCCCGTGGAGCTAGCGACCGGTTGACTGGCGGATCAACGTCACAAGTTCGCGGCAACAGTCCGGATCACCCCGGGGTTGCCGCGCCGATACGGGCTGCGCCAGCGAGCCAGCAAGTCTGCGTGGCCCGCTGGCGGGAGTATCGTCGTTGCCCGCATGCCATGTTGGCCCGCGGTAAAGGACTAATAGAATCTACCGCGCGGGCTGGTGGGCCCTTGCGGTCTGTGCATTAAGCCAGACCGAAGCGGTTTCCCGCGTTGGACAGAAGGGCGGACACGTGCGAGTCACCCTGCAAGACCAACGATGTTTCACCTGTTTAGCTTCCGAATGGAGGTCTGGCTGTGCCGTTCGTCCAGATGGAAGTAGTGCATGACCATTCGCATGTCCGCATGGCCGACCCACGCCATACAGGTGAACGGGGCCACGCCGGCGGCGGCGCAGCGACTGACGAAGTAGTGACGGAACGTGTGAAGCCCGCCGCGGGAGATGCCGGCGCCCTCTTGCAGCCGCCGCAGTTCGGCAAGCAGTGTCCTCTCCCGCACAGGGCGACCGCGGGGCGTATAGAACACGCGGTTGCCCTGGCGTGATTTGGATCGAAGCATCGTCCGCACGCGGTCGGTCATCGGGATCGCCCGATCCGCCTTGTCCTTGGGCCGCCAGAATTCCTTGATCCGCACATGCACAAGGCCCGCATCGAAGTCCACGTCCGTCCATTCAAGCTGTTCCACCTCGCCGATCCGCAACCCCGTGTCGGCCAACAATGTCAGGATCTCCTTCAAGGTGCCCTCGGCCGCCTCGATCATCACCTGCACCTGCTCAGGCGTGTACACGTACGGACGCGGCTTCGGCACTCGAAAGGCTTTCACTTTGGAGGCGACGTTCTCCTGACAGTAACCGTGCCGGACGGCGTAACTAAGCATGCTGCTGACCGCGGCCATGTCACCATCGATGGTCTTGTGGTCCCGGCCTTTTTCGAGCCGAAACCGCCGGAACTCCTCAAGCAAAGCCACGTCGATTTGCCCCAGGAATCTGATCGAAGGCCGCCGCTGTAGCGCCTCTTGAAACGCACGTAGCGCGCCGCGGTAACGCCTCACGGTCGAGGGGGCGTTGCTCGTCTGATGCTTCTGGTAGTCAAGGAACTCGATGATGGTTTGATCGATACTCACGCGACCGTCGATCACTCCCATTTCGCCGCGTATCAGTCGCGCGTTTTGATTCGTGGCCCAGTCGATGGCCACCTTCTTGGAGCGAGTTCTGATGGACTTGCGGACCCGACGGTGGCCGGCCCGGTAGTCGGCGTACCAGACGCCGTTGGTGTGCTTGAAGATGGTGACGTTTCCGAGGTTGACGGTATCCAGCCGTCGTTGGGATGATTCACGGCTCATGCTTCGCCCTCCGGTTACACAGCCTCACGGGCGCGGCGCCCGGGGTGGGCCCGGTGCTGAATCCACTCATCGACTACTTGGGAATCGAAGTGGATCCGGCGCCCGAGCTTGACGAAGGGGATGTAGCGGGTGAGCACCCAGTGCCGGATAGTACCTGTCGGTACACCCAGTCGCTGAGCGAGGTCTGGTATGGTCAACAGTCGGTCCATGCGATAGGTTGGTTCGTTCGGCTTGCTCATGTGTAGTCTCCTCCTTTAGTGCAACTGGTCGCTGCACGTGCTTGTTTCTTGTTGCCGTTACTTGGCTCGAGTGGGTTGGGAACTGGGCGGCCCCGGCGAATTCTTCCGGACGGTATCGCGAAAGTTCGGTCTAAAGGGTGTGGGTTGGGTTTCGCCTTCAACGAGGAGTCACCTGGCGTTGACTTTTGGCGCAGTCTGCTGCGTATTCGACCGGTGTGCCCCACCCGGACCATGTTCACGTTCGGCGAGGCGAAGCTGGTGAGATCGCTCTATCTTCCCGATCCGACGAAGCTTGCTCTGGCCGACGTACCGACGGGCGTCGACAACCTTGACGGCGATGCAGCAGAAGAACTCCTTTTCGCTGAGCAAACCGTGGAGCTTCTTGGGCGGTATGGACAACCGTTCGACTTCGAGGAGCCGGGCCTCGATTGAGCCGGCCCTGATCACCGTTCGGCCGTGCTCTAGCATTTGAGCCCGGACTGAGGCGGTCAGCTTCTGTTCCTGCGTCTCCAGTGCTCGGAGTTCGCGGCGCAGCGTGGCCAACTGATTGACTTGCTGTTCAAGTAACGAGTTCATAAGATTGCTCCTGTTCGGGGCGTTGGGAATCCAGCGGAACGTTGCATAGGTCGCGATGCGGTTGCAGCTTGAGACTTGGCGTCGGGCGGCCGCTGCCGTTGGTCATGTAGTGCGGGCTGTAGGTTGGGGCTCGACTATAGCGTTCTCAGTCCATTCGTAGCGTCGAATTGCTGTTTGCACCCGGCAAGAAACGGGTATCGAACGCTACGATTGAATAGAGCTTGCTCTAGCGTAATCGGATGGGCGATGGATCAGGTGGTCTGCGGCATGGGCTCGGGGAGGGTGAAGCGGATCATCACTGCTGAAGGTACGCTCGGGCGAAGTCGGTTTCCAGGACGTCGTTGCGATCGAGGGCAACGCACTTGGTGAACGCGTCCTTCGCTTCGTCCGGGTGATCGTCAAGCAGTGCCTTGCGGCCGATGTAGTAGTGCGCTTCGGCACGCTGGTCGTCGGTGACGGCGGCGGCCAGTAGTTCGTCGGCGGTGATGCTGCCGGCGAAGAATTCAAAGAGTCCGTCGAGCCAGACATCCTCACTCTCGGTGGCACCACGGGAGGCGAGCACGTCGTCCGCGGCCGCTGCCTCGCCATCCTGGCGGAGCAGGATGTACCTCCACAGCCTGGCGTACTCACCGGCCGAGCCGCCTAGTCTCGCGGTGCGTTCGTAGTCGGCCAGGGCGGGCTTGCTGTTTCCGGACAACTCGTACGCCATGCCGCGGCGTAGTCGGGCGACTTGGTTCCTCGGTTCCATTTCGAGCGCGCGGGTCAGATCATAGATCGCCTCATCGAACCGCTGCATCCGGACATAGATTTGCCCCCGCACATGGTAGCAGCGGGCGCTGGGGTCCAGCTCGACCACACGCGTGAAGTCGGCGATTGCTTCGTCGTACCGCTGCGTGTGGACGTAGGACAGGGCGCGGTTGTGGTAGCCTCGCGCGTCGTTCGGGGCATGCTCGATGGCCCGCGTTGCGTCTCGAATCACCTCGTCGTGGCGGTCGGCATCCCCCAACACCTTGCAGCGGGTGAGGTAGAGTTGGGCGTCTGTCGGTTCAAGCTCCATGGCCCGATCGAGATCCTCCAGGCCACCGTCGAGATCGCCAAGACCCGCTTTCGCTAGCCCTCTCACGGCGTAGGCCCGGGCCAGTTGAGGTTTGAGGCTGACGGCCACGTCAGCGTCGGCGATCGCGTCCGCGAAACGGCCCAAGTGATTCCTCGCGTCGCCCCGGTTGGACCAGGACTCTGCCGCTTCCGGGTCCAGTTCGACGGCGCGGCTGAAGTCCCGTACCGCGTCTTCGTACCGGGCGAGTCGCAAAGACGCGATACCGCGCAGCTCGTATGAGCCTGACCACCGTGGGCGCATGCCGATCAGCCGCTCGGCGTCGCGCAGCATGAGGTCGTGTCGCATCAGGGCGCGATACCGCTGGCACCGTGCGACCACGGCCGCCCAGTCCGTGGGGTCGAGTTCGATGGACTTGGTGAGCAACTCGATGGCTCGCTCCGGATCGCGCTCCCAAGTGGCTCGGGTAAAGTAGGTGAACGCCGTCTCGTCGGCGGGCATGAGTTCCTGGGCGCGTTGTAGGTGGTGGGCGACTTTCTCCGGGCTCTGTTTCAACGCCTCGTAGCCCGTCGCCAGGAGATCGTGGGCCTGCCAACTGTCCGGATGGGCTGCAACGATGCCTTCCACATACGCCAGCGCCTCCTCTTTTCGGTGGAGCTGCCAGAGGACGGTGGCCCGGGCGAGTTGCCAATCGACCCGCTCGGGATCTTCGGCGAGCAGGGCGTCGATCTTCTCGAGGGCGGGCTCGAAATCTCCCTCTTGGAATGCCTCTTTGTGTGCATATCCGGTCAGTTGCACGCCCTGATCCTGGGCGACGGACTTCGCCGTCACCGCCTCTTCCTTCCAACTGCGATAACCGGCGAAGAACAACCCCGTGGCGATCAGCAGGACGGCCACCGCAGCCGTCAGGGCGACCGGCAGCTTGCGCCGGCGGACGAACTTGATGGTCCGCGCCGGCAGCGTTGGGCGCTTGGCGTGGATGGGCAGGTCCAGCAGCCAGCGTTCCAGGTCATCTCGGAAGGCCTTGGCCGAAGCGTAGCGATTGGCTCGGTCCTTCTCGATCGCCTTGAGACAGATGGTCTCCAGTTCCCGCGGCACCTGCCGCACGAACCGGTGCGGCGCCGTGGGATCCTTGTTGAGCACCTGGTTAAGCACCTCGCGGTCATCCGCCGCGGCGAACATGGGTCGAAAGGCCAGCAGTTCGTACAGCGTGGCCCCCAGGGCGTACACATCCACCCGACCATCGATGGGTCCGGCGTTCTCGTCCACCTGCTCGGGGCTCATGTAGCGTGCGGTGCCCAACAGCGCCCGGCTGACGGTCATGGACTCCAGCCCCGAGGCTCGGGCCAGGCCGAAATCCGAGATCATCAGCCGTCCTTCGGCGCTGAGCAGCAGGTTGGACGGCTTGACGTCGCGATGGATGATGCCCATCCCGTGAGCGTAGTCCAGGGCCTCGGCCACCTCGGCGATCCACCGGGCCACCTGCCGGTAATACACCTTGTCGGTGTTCGACGACGAGCCAAGCCGAGTCAGCCCGATTTCGGATTGCGGATTGGGGATTTTGGATTGAACAGCAGATGCCTGGGGCGCGTCATCGCTAGCCGTCGGAACTGAGCCGGACTGTGTCCCCACCGAACCGGACGGTGTCCGGCCGTCAATGACTGCGTCGATTGCGCCGGAGGCCTCGATCTCTCGAAGGATCTCGCGCAGCGAGCGTCCCTCGATCAATTCCATGGCGTAGTACAGGGTGCCGTCGATCTCACCGAAATCATACACCGCGGTGATATTGTTGTGCTTGAGCTGGGCGGCCAGCTCCGCTTCGCGTCGGAACCGCGCCGCCGCACCGGGTCGGACCGCATTCAGCAGGGCGGGCAGGATTTTGAGCGCCACGATCCGGTTGAGGGCGATCTGCCGGGCCTCATAGACGATCCCCATGCCGCCGCGCCCGATCTCGGCGATGATCTCATAATCGGTGAGCACCGTTCTGAGTCGAGCCAGGGGTACGCTCACGTCCACGCTGGTCTCGGCGATCTCATGGCCGGCGCAGCGTAGCTCTTCGGTCCAGGCGGCCTCGGCCGGCTCCGATTGGACGCGTTGTCGGCAACGTTCGCACACGTCCAGATGGGCGGCGATCAGTTCGGCCTCGGCACTGGTGCCCTCGGCACCCTTCGGGCTCCCTCCTCGGTCGCCCTCAGCCCCGGCACTGGTGCCCCCGACACTGGTGCCGGGGACACTGGTGTCCTCGGCACTGGTTTCGTCGGATTGGAGGAATCGCTCTAGCGCGTCGGCGTCAGGACAATCCGACGTCGGACCTGCCCGTGCCGACGAGTGCCCGCCAACGGGACTTGTCCCCTGGTCCCCTCGTCCCGGAGTTGCCGGTTTCGGATCGACTTGCGGGTTGCGACGAGTCATGTCACCACCTGGTCAATGCTGCTTGCTGACTCCCTTTGCGGTCGCAGGCGGTGCTTGCATGTTGACGTCTTGATATGTATCGGATTCGCCGCTTGATGCCTCGTCGGTTTCCAGCGAGCGCATCTGCTTGCGAATCTTCTTAATGATCTGGGTGCGGGTGACGTATACGTGGCCGACGGTCATGTTCAGTCGGGCGGCGGTCTCTTCGGCGCTCAGGCCATCCAGGACGTACAACCGAAAAGCCTCCACGCGATGCGGGGAGAGTTGCCTGCCCACTTCGTCGAGACAATAGTGGATGTCCTGCAACCGCCACTGGTGCTCCCAGACCTCTTCGGCCTTGGCGGCATCGTCGACGCAGTCCCAGAGCCCCGCATCGCCGGGCAGTTGGGGTCGGCGCTTCAGGTCGCGGATCTTGTTGTCGGTAATGCGGCGGACCCACTGGCGAAAGTGGCCGCGATCGCGGTCGTACTCGAACCGGCCGATGTGGCTGGCGATGGCCAGCATGACTTGTTGAACGATGTCATCGCCGTCGGCGGCGCTCATACCCCGCAGCCGGGCCACCCGAAAGACCGCCGGGGCGTAGCGCTCGAAGAACTCCCGCCAGGCCGAATGCTGGGTGTTATCGCGCAGTGTGGCCAGCAACGATGGGCGGGTCTCGGGGAAGTTCTGGGGCTGGAGCACCTGCTGCCACCTCCGGCTGGAACGACCCTGTCGGGAACGGCCCGGAGTCGGGCGTTCTTGCATAGGGCTTTGGAATCTACCCCAGTTTATCACCGCACCATCTCCAATTCCATAGGTCTTCCGGCAATTCCCCAAACTACGCTCCATCCCGAGGCTCGAGCCTCAGTTTGGGCGGGTGTGACGGCGGCGAACGCTTTTGGATCATTACGATGTTGCCACTCGGCCGGGTGGCCGACTGCTTCTCCGATAATCACGCCCTTCCCAACCCCACCAGTGGGAACCCACCAGTGGGAACCCACCAGTGGGAGCCCACCAACGGGAGCCCACCAATGGAACCCCACCAATGGAACCCCACCAATGGGAGCCCACCCCGTCCCTAGCGTATACGGACCCAAGGGGCGGTTCCTTAACGACAAAATCGGGCGTCTGGGCGTATTTGGTGGACGACGCACCCGGAATCACCAGCCTAGCATCCATAGCCGGCCCCCGGGGCCGGCCCCGGGGGCCGATTTGGGGCGTGTTGTCGCCTGTTTGCCTGATATTCCAACATTTGAGCGTTAAGGAATCGGCCGGCGTTCCGTAGCGTCAAGTAGGGAGAGACAAGAAGGTTTTGGATTTCGGATTGCGGATTGCGGAATGGGAATGGACGCAGGAAATGTCGGAGGCCACGCCAGCCGGGCTCACTTGATGCCTCGTTGCCTGGTTGCCTCTGCTCAAGCCCCAAGCCTCAAGCCTCAAGCCTTCTTCCGAGCGACTGAAAGGAGCTCACCGTGCCCATCAAATACGCCTTATTCGAGAACAACCTGACCCCCGACCCGAGCGACTTTTCCGCCGTGGTGCAGATCGCCGGGTCTTGGGACCTGGCGATCATTGCTGACAAGATCGTGGCCCGGGGGTCTACCGTCGGCAAGGCCGACGTGCTGGCGGTGCTGACCGATGCGGTCAGCGTGTGTGAGGAGGGCGTGGGCGAGTCCAATCGCATCAACTTCGGCGGTCTGGTCCAGCTCTTCCCCCGCGTCAAGGGTGTCTTTACGGGTGCCACCGACACGTTTGACCCCGCCCGGCACAGCGTGGACGTGGGTGCCAATCCCGGCAGCGAGATCCGCGACGCCGTACGAGCCAATGCCACGGTGGAGAAGGTCGAGGCGGTCAAGCCGAGTCCGAACCCCATCGAGTACCGCGACATCAACAGCGACACCACCAACGACACGGTCACCGTGGGCGGCATCGGCCAGTTATCGGGCAGCCGCCTCAAATACGACGCGTTGCAAGCGGACGAGGGCATATATTTCGTGGCCACCGCCGGCGGCGAGACCAAGGTCACCATCGTGCAGAAGAACAAGCCGGCCCAGGTGGTCTTCATCGTGCCCGCCACGCTGATCGCCGGGACGTACAACATCGAGGTCCGGGCCAGGGTCGCCGGCGGCACGGAGCTGCGGATCGGACGGCTCGATCCGGTGCTAACCGTTTGAAGTCGGAAGTGGGAAGAAACGGCGATGGAACCACGGAGGCACGGAGACACAGAGAGAGGCGCACAGAGAGAGGCTTTGCTGTTGTAGTTATCAGCTTCGCTGTTTCTCTCCGTGCCTCCGTGTCTCCGTGGTTAGCTTGGCTGTTTCAGGCTGATAGCTGATAGCTAAGAGCTGATAGCTAAGAGCTAATGGCTTCTCTTCGGGAGAGAGACTGGCGGTGTACAGGTGTACAATGGGTAACTGAGGAACGGTTTCTCTCTTTAAGGAGGTTCGAAGGATGAGCAGACGACAGAAACGCGAGCACAAGAAACGTGAGGATGTCCGCCGGCAGCGGGCCCGCCGACATCCCTTATCAAGCCCACTGTGTGGGTCCCACATCAAACATGGAGCGATGGCCTTGGCGGCCGCTGGAGCAATCGCGGCCGGGACTCAAGCGTATGCGTCGCCCGTCCGGTTCGACAACCTGGCCGGCGCCGGGCATTTCGAGTGGCTTAGCCCGTCGGGGCAGTTCACGGAACTGGATATTGTTCGCGCCGCCGATGACCAGCCCGGCTCTGCCACCAGTTCGAGCTTCGGCCAAATCAACTGGTTTGACGAGCTAAGCAGGATTTACGGCAGCGTTGAGATCGTTACACACCCAGTTTACGGGGCTAGGCTGCTTAGCCCCCTGGACGCGGGCGCGCAGATTCCGAGCGGATTGGCGTTTCATGGTTATGGCAACATCCAAAGTTCGTATCCCGGGCTGCTCCCCGAAGGCGACCCGACATACTTGGGCGTACGCTTCGATCTAGGTTCAGGGAATCAGTACGGCTGGTTCGGCGTCGTCCGGACCGGTTACGACCTGGACGCCTTTGCCTGGGGATACGAGACGGACATCGGCGTGTCCGTCGCGGCCGGTGCCCCCGAGCCGGGCAGCCTGGCCCTGCTGGCCTTCGGCGCCGCGGCGCTCGCCAAACGCCGTCGGCGGTAGAGTATCGCAGAAAGAACGGAAGGCGGGCGCGGGCCGGGTCGCTACCGGCCCGCCGGCCTTGCTTGTCCGAGGAGGAAAGATAATGAGCAAGACACAACGACGTAGAGGAATGGTCGCGGCCGGTCTGGCCGGTCTGGCGATCATGGTGTTCGCGGCGGCGGCGGGCGCCAGCCCCATCCGGTTCGACAACCCGGCCCACGGCGAGCCGGGGCACTACGAATGGCCGAACACCATCCCGGAAGATGATGCCAACTGGCTGGAAGTGACACAGCCGGCGAGCAGCCAGCCAGGTGCTCTTGAGAGCCTCACCGGGCTTCTCCAATGGAGGACGTCCGACATTAGCTACGTGCGGGGGACGTTCGCTGTGCCCGGCGGCGCCGAGGTCGAGAACGGCGGGCTGCAGGGCCTGTTCCTCCAAGGGCTAGACGCCGGGGTCCTCATCCCCAGCGGGCTCTTGTGGGATGGTAGTGCAATCATCGAGCACCACTCTGCCCGGCAAGAGGGGCCGCCCGAAGGTCAACCGTCGTACATTGGGATGCGTTTCGACCCCGGCGACGGGTGGCACTACGGCTGGGTCGGCGGCGTACGTGACGGCTTGTATTTCGAGGCCTTCGCCTGGGGATATGAAACAACGCCGGGCGTTGCTATTCCTGCCGGTGCGCCGGAACCGGGGACATTGGCCCTGCTCGCCTTCGGGGCGGGTGCCCTGCTGCGACGCCGACGGGCTTGAGCCTTGAGACTTGAGGCTTGAGCAACGGCGGAAGTCCGACCCTTGACTCGCAACGAACGCTTCGCGTTCAACGGCGGCGTACAGCCGCGTCGCGTGTCAAGTGGGAACAGAGCCGCGACCGCCTGCCCTTTATGACGCAAAGCGTTGTCAAGGGTCAGCGAGCGGAGGACGGCATGAGCCACGTGAACCGATTCGGTGATGCCGACCTCGCGGACCGCTCCGGGCCCGAATACGCGTGGATGGATCGGGTGGTCGCCAGGTCCCGGGCCGACGGTGCCCCCATCGACCGGCAGCAGCTCGACCGGCTGACCCTTGACTCGCGGCGAACGCTTCGCGTTCAGTGGCGGCGTAGCCGCGCCGTGTGTCAAGGGCTGATGGCCGACCTCGAGGACGCCATCGTCGATAAGCTCCGCCGCGGATACCGAGTCAACCTCGGCCCCGTGATGCTGCACCCGGATGGAACGGCAGCGTGATTGCGGAATGCGGATTGCGGAATGAGCGAGAAGGAGAAACGGCCAACTACGTTGGGTGCGCCCGTCGGCGAAGTTCGTCGGCCAGCCAGGCCTTGTCGCGCTTCTGGACGATCATCTCCAGGACCAGGTCTACGGATTTCGGATGTGGGATTTCGGATGTCGGAACGGCCACGGAGGGCTAGGTCGATTTTGGATTGGACAGCGGACAAGACCCAGCCGGCGACGGCGAACTGCTTACTCGGCGGGCGGGGCCTATCCGGCAGGCGAGCCTGTCTGGCCGTTGATGGGTTCGATCTTGACGATGTGGAGCAGGTTGTAGTGAGCGACGTGGTGCACAATTCGGCCTGGTTCTGCTTCGGCGTCGGGCTGATCGCCTCGGCCGGAGGCTACGAACACCAGCGAGCGGCCGACGATCGCCAATTCGGGGTGTCGAATGTCCACCGCCAGCCCGTTGGTGATGTGCAACCGGAGCGGCTCGAAGGGCCGCTGGTTCAGCATGTCCTGCAATTCACTGGCTCGCATGATGCACCTCTACCAAGCATTCTACGACACGGCGGTTGGTCGGGCAACAAAGGGAAGTCGGAACAGGAAGAAACGCGGAAGTCAGAAGTCGGAAGTCGGAACAAAGAACGAAACGGAACGGAACGAATCAATACATCCAAAATCCGGGGACAGCACAAGGGGACCAGTCCCGCTGGCGGGCACTGGTGGGTCCCACTGGTGGGTCCGAAATCAGAAGGCGGCTTATTCCGCCGTCTTCTTGAGGCTCTTGCGGTGACGCTTGGCGACCCGCTGGTAGGCGGCTTGGCCGGTGGCGTCATCCACGAAGCGCAGCGGCTTGAGGATCAGCCGGTCGCCATCGGTGGTGACCTCCATCTGGGTGTCGGCGGTGATCTTGAGCAGGTCGAGGATGGGCTTATCGATGATGATGCCCAGGCTGGACCCGATCTTGGTCAGTTGTTTCTGCACGGTCGATCTCCTATTGGCATTATAGATAGTGTAACACCAATAATGCCGTGGTCAAGCCGGAGAACCGGGTCTCTCGCGTTATTGGACCGTCCGGCGGCACGGTTGTTGGCTGTTTCCGACTTCCGACTTCCGACATCCGACATCGGCCTGCTGGTGTTGACGGGCAACATCAAGCTGTTGCGCGCGGCGCGCACCAGGTGGGTGTCGGCCTTGAGTAAGGCAGGTATCGGCACCCGGTACGGCAGGTATCGGGACCGAGTACCTGCCCTGCTCGGACCGAGTAAGCCGGGTATCGGGCGCCGACACTGGTCGGACGTGAAACGGAACCCCGGGCGGGGCAACAAACACAGGCCGCCACGGCCTAAAGAGATACTTTAAGGAGTCATGCCATGAGTCAGCGAGAATCAGGCCGTCGCAGCCGAGTTGTTCAATCCAAAATCCGCAATCCAAAATCCAAAATCGTCGGGCGATTGTTCAGCGCGCTTGCCGTGCTCTCGATGGCGGTGCCCTGCTATGCCCAGATAAGCGTTACGTCGGTCTCGCCCGACTCTGCTTGGGCAGTGGAGCCTCCGCTGGACGGGACGGTCGAGCTGACCATCACCGGCAGCTTCCCGTTCCCGGCACTGATCACCGTCACGCTCTCGAAATCCGGCCAGCCGGACATCGTTGGCACGGGCATCTGGGTGGACCCGGTGACCATCACCACCACGGTCAGCTTGGTCGGGGCCGCCCCGGGCAAGTGGGGCGTCGAGGTCACGCACAGCGTCCTCGGCTCGGCCACGCTGCCGGGTGGTGTCGCCGTCAAGTCAGCCCCCAGTCTGCGGCGGATCGGCGCCTGGGGCGGGCCGGTGCAGGCCATGGAGGTGGTGGGCAACCTGGGCTACGTGGCCCGCGGCTCGGGGATGGTCATCCTCGACCTGACCGACCCGGCCAACATGGTCGAACTGGCATCGCTCGACCTGGAGGCCGCCCCCGTGTTCGACATCGCCGTCGCCGGCAACTACGCCTACGTCTGCGGCCGGACCAGCGGCGTGACCATTGTTGACGTGTCCGACTCGTCCAACCCCAGCATCGTCGTAACCGCACCGTCCCCTACGACCTCAAGCCCCGCGCAGATCGCCCTCCAAGGCAACGCCGCCTACGTGAACTGGAAGAGTACGCCGGAAGGGGATTGGACCGGCGATATGCATATGCTGGACATCAGCGACCCGCAGAACCCCACCATCGTCGGGGGGCAGTTCGACGCCCGACTCAACATCATGACCGTCTCCGGCAACTATCTGTACATGGTCGTGGAAAGACTCGAGCTCCCGTCTCTCGAGCAGAGGCAACTCGAGGTGTACGACGTTTCGGGCGACCCCTTCGCCCCGGTGCTGGTCGGCAGCGCCCCGCTCTTTACACACTCGCGATTCGACAGGGTCAGCGGTCTCGCGGTCGACAATGGCTTTGCGTACGTCACGCTCTACGACTTCCCGGAAGGCCAAATGGTTATCGTCAACGTCGCCGATCCCACCGCTCCCTTTCTGAACGGGATCTTTCTCGACGTCACCCGGCCTCAGGATGTCGTCGTCGCCAACGGCATCGCCTACCTCGCCGATTTCGAGGACGGGCGCTGGCCCTGGGCTCCGCGGACCGCCCTCGGCTTCGCGGCCATCGACGTGAGCGACCCGGTCAGCCCCACCTTGCTGAGCACGCTGAGCACGCACTCCTCCGCCGTGTACGGTGTTACGGTGAGCGGTAACACCGCCTACCTCTTCGACCGCGGCGAGGGCGTCATCGCCGTGGACGTGACCGACCCCCTCAACCCCACCCGCCTGGGCAACTGGCACTCCCCCGGTTTCTGTCCTCTGGTCCAGGATCAGGAGGGGGATCTGCTCTACCTTTCTGACTTCTGGAACGGCGTCACCGTCCTGGACGTCTCCGACCCCCGGGCCCCGACCCTGGTGGGCGTACACCAGGCCACGCCCAGCCCGACCGACGGCTACACCGGCAACAACGGCGCTGTCCGCGTGAAGGACGGGTTCGCCTACTTCGCCGCCGGCTGGGACAGCCTGGAGGTCGTCGACTTCACCGATCCGGCGAACCCGGTGCTCGTCGGCGGGTATCAGGTACCGCCCCCGGACCCGGTCCCGCCAGGGGGGACCCCGCCCCGACTCGATAGGGTGGCCCTGAAAGGGAGCCTGCTCATCCTCGGCGGTGACCCAGGCACCGGCACAGGCGGCGGTGAGTGGCTCTTCGACATCACCGATCCCCCCAATCCGCTGTTGACCTCCTTTAATCCAACGTGTATGCCCTACCACAAGTGGGTCATCACCGACGACTTCCTCGCCATCGCCGGCTGGGTTCCTCCTTCTCTTTACCCCGGGGTGATCCGGGACGTGTCCGACCCCTTCAACCCGGTTACCGTCGCCGGTGGCTGCTTTCTACAGAGCATCTTTGTGCAATCGGACGATCTCGTCCTGGAGGGCGACCGCATCTACTCGGTGTTCGATCGTCCCCAGCAACAGGGCCACTTCTTTATCCACGAGCTTCAACGGACCCCGCAGGTCGACCTCGTCCAGCTTGCTGAATTCAACGTAGGCAGCGCTCAGGGCGTAGCCGTGGAGAACGGCATCGCCTATGCGACCGGCCAGGCCTACCAGGGACCCGGCAGCTACGACTATTACCTGGGCGCCGTCAACGCCTACGACGCCGTGAATCTAGGCAGCACCTCCGGCCCCATCGCCATGGGCCCACCGATGCTGAAGCTGGGCGGCGTGCACGCCCGGTACCCGTACGTGTACGTTGCCGGCTCCCAGAACAGAGCCGGCGATTTTGAGGTCGGCCTGAGCATCTTCCACAGCGCCGTCCCCGGCGACGGCGACGGCGACTTCGACACCGACCTGGCCGACTACGCCGCCTTCCAGCGCTGCTTCGGCGGCGACGGCGTCGAGCCGCCCGAGGCCATCTGCCTGGTCTTCGACTTCGACGAGGACGACGACGTGGACGCCGACGACTATTCCGGCTTCCTGCTGGCCTTCGATCCGGCCTCGGTCTTGTGGGCCACCAGCGACCCGGCCGAGTTCACCGCCTTCGCCACCGCCAAGGGCCTGACCCAGACCGGCTTCGAGGACTTCGAGGAGATGAACCTGGGGCCCGACAGCCAGGCGCTGATCGGAGACACGCTGGACTCCGCCACCAACAACGGCGTGTTCAGCCCCGGCGACATCGTCGAGGGCCTGACCATCCAGACCGGCGACGAAGATACCATGACCAGCCAGCTCCACGCCTTCACGCCCTCGACCCACAACGCCACCAGCAAGGTGGTCACCGCCGACTGGGGCGAAGACGAGAGTCCCGTCCGCACCATCCAATACGTGTTCCCGGAGGCCACCGCCCCACAGGCCCTGGCCTTCGACGTGATCGCCCTGACCCAGGGGTCGTTACCGCCCGATCCCAGCGTCAACATCACCGTCTTCGATACCGACGACAAGCTCATCAGGGTGTTCGTCGTACCGGGCAGCCCCGAGGGCGACTTTCTGGGCTTCTGGTCGGCCAGACCCATAGGCCGGGTCCGCATCCGCTCCCGAGCCGGCAACCACGAAGGCGCCGACAACATCCAGATGTGGAGCACGCCCTGACGGGCGTGCCAATTTCGGATTTCGGAATGCGGATTGCGGAATGACAGAACGGCGCTACCACAGAGCACGCTGAGATCACGGAGCTAAGAAACGCATGTTGTCGTTACTCAAGACGAGCCGTTCCTCCGTGTGCTCTGTGCTCTCTGCGGTAATGCTCTTTGCCCTGTGCCTTGTACCTTTTGCCTCGGCTCTCGCCGACCCGCCGCCTCTGCGGACTGTCGCCACCGAGGTTTACGCGGCCTTCGATCCGCTGCCCGGCCTGCCGGCCGGCGGCCTGTGCGGCCACGCGGTGATCGACGAGACCGGTACCGTCTTCTTCGAGGTGCTCGACCCCGCCAGTGGGGGTGGAGCAAGCGATCCCGCCGTCCACCTCTATCGTCGCTCCACCAGTGGCGACACAGACGGCAGTCTGGACCACCTCTGGTACCCCGGCATCGTCATCGACGGGCAGCCGGAGTGCTGCGGGGACGACGTGCCCACCGAGTGGTGGGTCTCGGCCGACGGCTACCTCTTCGTCCGCGACGACGACGCCGTCTACGGCGCACCGCCCAGCGGCACACCCCAGGGTGGCGGGCCACTGACCACCATTGTCCGCGGCGATTTTGCCAGCGGCGACCCCGTGCCCGGCATGCCCGGCTTGGTGTTCTCCTTCAGCTCGTTGTTCAGCACCTCCATGACCGCCGGCCCGGGCGGCAAGGTCGCCTGGCTGAGCGACACCTGGGACACGGTGGCCTCGGAGTCCGGCCCCCCCTGCATCTTCGGCCACGACCTCGCCGCCGCCACCACGTCGGTCTACTTGCAGCGAGGCGCACCCGCCCCGGACATCGCCCCCGGCGCGGTCGTCACCCTCATTCCGCGGAACGCCCCCAACGCCACCGCCAGCGGCATCAACGCCGCCGGCTCGCTGATCACCGTGGCCCGCGACAATGGCGCCGTCCCCGCCTGGGCCCTCCGCGTCGGGCGGGCCAGCCCGCTTGATTTGGCCAGCCCGCCTGGTTTACCCGGCGACCACGCGGCGGTCCTCTGGAAAGGCCGACCCGCCCACGGAACTACTGGCGTGTACGCCGAACTGTGGGACTCACCGCCCACCAGCCCGAAACTCAACATCGCCGGCGAACTGCTCTACGTGGCCGAGCTGGACGACGGCCGCCTGGGCCTCTGGTCCGGCGGCACTGGTGCCGGCACCAGTGCCGGCGGTGGCTCCAACCCGCAGCCGGTGGTGCTCGACGGCGACGCCGCGCCCGACGTGCCGGGCGCGACGATCTGGCTCAGCGACGCGGGCGGGACACTCGACGCCTGGACTGACCTCAGTGACGCCGGCGGCGTCGATGACACTGGCGTCATTGCGCTGCGGGCCCGAATGCAAGGGAGCGGCATTGATGCCACCAACGACACCGGCGTCTGGCTGGGCGATAGCGTCACCGGATTATCTCTGGTCATGCGGGAGGGCGATCCGGCCTTCGACAGTTGGTGGACCCGCTTCGAGCCGACCTCCATTGAAGTCAACGATCGCGGCGATTTACTCGTGGCCGGCGAGTTGGTCGGCGTCGGCAGAGCGGTGTGGATGCGCGAGGGTTGCAGCGGCGAGTGGTTACGGCTGACCCGCATCGGCGACTTCGTCATCGACCGCTGGGTCAGCACCATGGACGTGCCCGTCCTGGGCGGCGTGGCCCGCAACGACTTCTTCGCCGACCCGTGGGGCCGCAGCGGACCCGGCCTGGCCGGCGGCCTGAACGATAAGGGCATGGCCGTCGTGCAGATCAACGGCACCGCCGGATCTGGTTTCGACGCCATCTACCGCTTCGACCCGACCCACGCCGGCGACTTCGACGCCGATCGCACCTACGACCTGGCCGACTTCGCCGGCATGCAGCGCTGCTTCGAGGGCCCGGGCGTCACACCGACCGACACCAACTGCCGCGTGGCCGATTTCGACGGCGACCTCGACGTGGACGCCGACGACTACACCCAGTTCCACGTGGCCCTGTCCGGCCTCACCTTGCCGCCTGGTGGCGCTTGCTGCGTGCGCAACACAGGTTGCCTGCAGGTGGACTCGGCGGACTGCTGCGACCTTCTCGGCGGGGGCTACCTCGGTGATGGATCCACTTGTGCGCCGGCGGCGCTCTGCGACGACGGTCCGCACTGTCATGCGGTGGCCTGTGTCCTCCCGGAGGGGGCCTGCTGCCTGCCCGACGGAACCTGCACGCCAACGCTGTGGTATGACTGCCCCGGCTTCTACCAGGGCGACGGGACGACCTGCGACGGGGCCAGTTGCCCGGACACCGGCGCCTGCTGCGATCCGGTAAGCGGGTCGTGCGTCGAGACCGTGGCCACCGCCTGCACCGCCGACTATCGGGGCGACGGCACCAGCTGCGCCACCACCGAGTGCCCCTTCGGCCAATACAGCAACGAGGGCATCGTCAGCGCCTTCGCCCCCGGCGCCGGAGTGGCCGCGGCCGACGACCTGACCCTGGCAGGCGTGGGTGCCCGGGATCTGGTTTACTTGGACATAGGCGTGGCTGCGTTCGATGATCCGACGGTCCCGCCATTCGGCGTGACCGTGTCCTTGTACGATGGCTGCCCGGGTGAGGGTCCCGGCGCGCCGGGGCTGATTCCCAACACCACGTTCAATTGGAGCGGCATCCCCGCCGACGGCTTCGTCCACGTCCTGTCCGTCGATCCGGTATCACCGGCGGTGACCCTCCCCGATACGGTGTGGATGGTGACCGAATTTAC
>SDBU01001290.1_pt1 | contig 36240 bp, 37 predicted proteins | sample 2277071 | NCBI WGS metagenome assembly SDBU01 (sample SAMN10397929, study PRJNA504765) | marine sediment metagenome | isolation source: marine sediment core GS08_GC12, 126 cmbsf | place: Arctic Ocean: Gakkel Ridge, Loki's castle | collected 2008 | reverse complement strand
CCCCGCTTTCTGTCTAGGCGCAAAACACTAGTGGCGTTTCCAAACGACTTTAAGATTTTACATTGATAATCCAAGCATTGCAGTAGTATACTTCCTATAATAAAAGTATTGAGTAGCAACAGGAGTGAGTGATATGAAGACTTTTCAAGTTATTCGGGGTGGTATCGTTTTTGAGCTTCAGTCTGAGCCCGAAGGTGGATACACAATAACTGTCCCCTCCCTCCCAGGGTGCATATCTTACGGTGAAACCTTTGAGAAGGCTATGGAGATGATAAAAGACGCTATGGAGGGCTGGCTGACTGTAGCCAGAGAGGAAGGCGTGCCCGTACCAGACCAGTTTGAATCTATTGAGGTTGCTGCCATTTAGGGACTTATTTTTATGAGACGAGAATTGCCGGTCCTGAAACCCAGACAGGTTGTAACCGCTCTGGAAAAAGCTGGCTTTCAAGTGAGAAGGCAAACAGGTAGCCATGTGATTATGTATAAATCAGACATCCGCCACCCTATTTCTATCCCCCTACATCCTGGAGACCTACCAAAGGGAACTCTAAGAGCCATAATCAGAGAAGCAGGGCTGAAAGTAGGCGAATTCTTGGACTTGTTATAATTGACCGATGGGCAAAGGCTGTGGGTGGAGGGCGGAAAGAAAAGACGAATCCCCCCTAACCTTTTCATTCCATCGGCGTTATAATATAGTAAAGCGTGGATAATAAACGGGAGGCTATCTTATGAAAAGGTTAATTATCGGAATTGCTCTGATTATATTACTGCTGGTACCGATTGCCTGTGCCAGGGCACCAGAACCAATGCCAGTGCCAGCCCCAGCCCCAGCCCCGGCACCAAGACCAGCTCCAGTACCACCACTACCACCGGGTGCAAAAGCACCAGAAATAATTATAGCGCCAGCCCCAGCGCCAGCACCAAGACCAGCTCAGGTGCCAATAACGGCGGAGGGGGCGGTAGACATGGAAGAGGCCCTGGCTACTGAGCGCATGATTGTGCGCACTGCGGAGATGTCACTGGTTGTAGATGATGTCGCTATTGCCCTGGACCGGATTGCCGACTTCGCTGAGAGCCTTGGTGGATATGTGGTCTCTTCAACAAGGTGGAAGGAGGAGGAAAGGCTCGTTGGTATTATCACCATTCGTGTGCCTGCCGAGGACTTTAATAGTACCATGCAGGCATTGCGTAACCTGGCGGTTGATGTCACCCATGAGGACACATCAGCTAAAGACGTAACCGAGGAGTATACTGACCTGAGTGCCAAGCTGCGCAACCTGGAAGCTACTGAAGTACAGCTACTCCGGCTGATGGAGAAGGCAGAAAAAGTAGCCGATATCCTCAATATCCAGCGTGAGCTCTTTAGGACAAGGGGTGAAATCGAGCAGACGAAGGGTCGGATGCAGTATCTGGAGCGAACCTCCGCCATGTCACTTATTAGAGTGCAGCTGAACCAGGCTGAGGTTGACACCACGTTCACTGCTGATAAGAAACGGGTAAAGGAAGGGGAGAAGGTTGAGTTTGAAGGCCGAATTCACGGCGGTTTTCCTCCTTATAGCTATGAGTGGGACTTCGGTGACGGGGAGACGAGCACAAATGCGTATCCAACCCACAACTATAAGAGCGCTGGTAGCTACACTGTCTCCCTCAAGGTGACCGATGACAGGGGTCACACCGGTATTAAAACCAGAGATGGCTATATTCTTGTCCAGCCCGGCTGGACGGCTGGAATTACTGCCAGTAGTGCCTGGAGCGGCTTTGTTACCTTTGGTCATGTGCTAGTGGATATACTCATCTGGGTTGGCATTTTCAGCCCTGTCTGGATAGTTATCGGTGGAGGATTCTACTGGTGGCGCCGCCGCAGGAAGAAGATTTAGCCTCGGAAATTACTCTGAAAGCCGTTTCATAACATCTTCCTGGCTCAAACCATCAATGGCTATGACCTTGTTTCGGCTGGTATGACCTTTTACAATGGTTAGAGCACCCTTGCCCACACCCAAGGCTTTGCTGAGGAAAGCTACCAGTTCCTTGTTGGCCTGACCTTTAACTGGTGGTGCCGCCACCCTTACCTGCAAAACACCGTCAGTAAAGCCAACTACTTCACTCCTGGCAGCATTGGGAGAAACTCGTAGTGAAATCCTGGCCTCACGTCCTGACATAAGAAATTCACAATTTAAGAGAGCCAATCAGGCCACTTAACTCAGTGGTGGCTTTATTCGTAGCCGCCACCGCGACCAATAGCAAAAGCAATACTGGCTAGAAGTAAAACTGCAGCCAGCACCAACCAGAACATCCAGGTAAATTCGGCACCGAGCGGTGAGATTACCTCACTGGCAGTGATAATACCCATCACTGCGCACAGCCCACCAAGAGCGCCAAATATCCAGGCTAATACTCCCATAGTAAGACCTCCTTTTTGGTTATCAGATATACTTTTTCCTATTGCCCTCCTTGGCTGGCTTTATTTTAGCCTATGATTGGTATATAATCAACAGACACTATGAAGCTGACTAATAATCTATACTTCTATCCCGAAAAAGGTATGATGGACTGTAATACCTATGTGATTAGGGATAAGCTCAGTATCATCATCGACCCCGGACTCACCCAATTCCTGCCAGCACTGATTCAGGATTTGCACCAAGACGGTATTGACCCTAAAGATATTGATGTTATCACCAATACGCACCTTCATGGCGACCACTGCTGGGCAAACCAGGCCTTCAAGGAGTTGTCTGGAGCCAAGATTATTTCTCACCCCTTACAAAAAAAGTTCTGGGAGGTAACCGTAACCGAGACATCAAAATTTTTTGGTCTTCCCACCGTGGAGTTTACCGTAGATAGCTACCTGGATAATGACCAGCTAACTACCGGAGACGTGGAATTCGAGCTTATCCACTCCCCGGGGCACTCCCCTGATAGCATCTGCTTTTACTCCAAGAAGGAGAAGATTCTGATTTGCGGAGATGTCATTTTTAATCAAAATACAGGCAGGGTTGACCTACCCGGCGGCAACACTGATGAGCTTAAACACTCCATAGAAGGGCTAGCACAGCTAGAAATTGAGCACTTGCTTCCCGGGCATATGGATATTATAACCGGCGCCGAAAAGGTAAAGGGCAACTTTGAATTCGTTAAAAAATATGTATTTAGCTGGCTATAAAGAAGAAACAAATAATGGCAGACCTTGCCCAAGAGATAGGAAACCTGCTCCGCCACAAAGGACTAACCCTGGGAGTGGTTGAGTCAGCCACCGGGGGGCTAATATCCCACTTGATAACCAACGTCCCTGGTAGCTCAGACTACTATAAGGGGTCGGTTACCGCCTATAGCAATGAGGTCAAGATTAAGCTGGTCGGCGTGAAAGAGGATACCATCAATAAGTATGGTGCCGTGAGCCATCAGGTGGCTGAAGAGATGGCGCAGGGTGGCAGAAAGGTATTAGCCTCAGATATATGTTTAGCCGATACCGGTATTGCCGGACCTGGCGGGGCTACCCCGGGGAAACCAGTGGGGCTTTTCTACATTGGATTATCACACCAGGCTGGAACCTACAGCCAGAAACACAACCTCCAGGGAAACCGAGAGCAAAACAAGCGCAGTGCTGCTGAGGCAGCCCTAGGCTGGTTAAAAGAATATCTAATAGGCTTAAATAGCTAGGGTATAGCCTAATAAATAGGTGTGCTGCCCCCTTGCCGGCAGCCAATGAAGATATTAACCTCACCCCGGTAAACCCTCAAAGAAGGAAACGAAAGGTCTCCTTATGCTAGGGAAACAGAATAAAGCAGATAGTAACCTAGCTACTGGTAAAGCCAGGGGAAAGCTATTCTACGGGTGGGTCGTAGCCATAGCTGGCGGCTGTATCCTGCTTACTGCCGGCAACTTTCAGTATACCTTTGGGGTTTTTCTCAAACCTATAATCAGTAAGTTTGGCTGGTCAAGAGCCGCCGTCGCTGGCTGTGCCTCGGGCAGGAGCATACTGAGTGGGATGATAGCCCCTATATCTGGTAGTCTGAGCGATAGGTTTGGGGCGAGAAAATTCATACTGATTGGAATCTTCCTAGCCGGGACCAGCTACCTATTATCATCTCAAATCTCCGGCCTGTGGCACCTGTATCTATTTCTCAGCGTTTTAATGGGCATAGGCATGGGTATCATCTTTACCCCGGCGATAACTACGGCCAGTAAGTGGTTTGGCGGTAAATCGGCACTGGCCAATGGTATTGTACTCAGTGGCTTTGGCTTTGCCCAGATATTACTGCCGCCGGCAGCCATCTACATCATTATGCGGTACGGGTGGGAGACATGCTTTATCGCTCTCGGGATAGTAGCCTGTGGGCTAGGAACGGTGGCATGGAGCTTCGTAAGAAACCCTCCCCAAAGTGTCGTAAGCCCACCACTACAAGAATCAACTAGCACCCACACCCCGGGCAACGATGACTATACTCTCTCAGAAGCATCCCATACCATAGCCTTTTGGATTCTTTTCCTGATTTATTTGGTAGACGGCCTTTGCTACCTGATGGTGGTGATTCATATTGTAGCTGCTGCTACCGATGTAGGCATATTACCCGGGGCAGCAGCTATTATTCTTACCCTAAGTGGCATAACCAATACGGTAGGCAGGTTAGCTATAGCTGGTCTGGCTACTAAAATTGACTACAAAACTACCCTTGCCCTGTCTCTTGGAATACAAGCGGTCATGCTCTTTCTACTGGTTGGGGCCAGTGACTTGTGGGTCTTTTACATTGTTGTCGCCGTTCTAGGTTTATTCTACGGGGGCATAGGTCCTATTGTATTTTCGCTGGCAGGAACCTTGTTTGGGCCCAAGTCAGCAGGAGGTGTCATTGGCACTCTGACCTTTGGCTTCACCATAGGCTCATCTGCTGGTCCACTGCTAGCTGGGTATATTTTTGATGTTACCGGCAGCTATTCTCTGGCCTTCTCCACTGCCGCCATAGCTATGACAATAGCCTGTCTACTCTGCCTGCTCCTGAAACCACCCAGGAAGAAAGCCCTGGCTACCCAGCCCGGCATCTGACCGATAATGCTGCCTAATCCTGCGCCGCAGTGAGCAGCCGTTTGGGCACATCTAGTGACTCCGCACCGCCTCCAGCACCACCTCAGGGAGCATCCTTACTTGATAGTCACCCTTTTCCTGCAGCTTACCCCTCAGATTGGAGTAGCAACCGCTACAGATGGTAATCAAGGTTCTGGTCGTCAGGCTACCGAGGAGTTGTTCAAAGTGTGGTGGTATGTAGCAGCACAGGTTGTTGTCCAGGTAGTTCACCTTCAGTCCCTGTATTTTATTAAGCACGCGCACCGCTGGCTCTACATCCACCGGCTCGGTGGTGATACGCCGCCGAAACCGGTAGCACCCGGCATAGTAGTCCACCTCTAAGTCAAGCCTACCACTGGTGAAATAGCGGTCAAGAAGCTCACTGTAGGAGATGACCTCCAAGTTAGTGGCTCCGGCACAATTGGTATAGCTGGGCTCGCAAGCGGCACAGAACAGGGCAACGGACTTCGCCCCTAGCGCCTCAGCCTGCCTGAAGTTCTCCAAGACAAACTCTCTGGACAGCTCCTTCGCCCTGGCGATGTCCTCTTCACTCTTGGCCATCACCGCTGGCTGGGCAAGAGGCACCCAACCGCAGCAGTTCTCCTTTGCCAGCAGACTATAGTCTATCTGCAAGTGGTCCAGCAGGTCCTTCAGTGCCCGAAAGACCTCGGGCATCCCCTCTGGCAGTAAGCAGCCGGTGATGATGACATATTTCGCCTTCTCCCCCATCCTGAATCCTATCTCGTCCAGAACCCCACGCCTTCCTTCACCTGAATCCTTGTAAGCACCGTAAGCCCTAATGTTTTCTACCAGCTTTTGGTTTATCATGTCCACCTCCTAGGGGGCATATTTAGTGATGGCTAAACAACTTCTCTGAGCATTAGCATACTACTTCGGCCATAGTTTATGCAATCGCTGTGCCAACTGGCTGGCACCATGAGTCTTATCATTCTTGATTTTAGCTATAAGGCTAGTAATTTCAAAATTGCCATTACCACCGAGCAATGCTATACTCAAAAATATACTAGGAGGAGATTTTAGGTGAAAAGGGCTGATGGTCGCCTCTGGGATGAGTTAAGACCGGCAAAAATAATAACCGGATTCCAGAGCTTTGCCGAAGGCTCAGCGCTAATAGAACTGGGGAAGACCCGGGTGCTGTGCTCGGTGAGCGTGGAGGAGAGGGTGCCAGGCTTCCTTAAGGGGCAAGGCAGCGGCTGGGTTACCGCTGAATATGCCATGCTACCCCGCTCTACCGTTACCCGCACCCCGCGTGACTCCTCACTGGGCAGGATAGCTGGTAGAAATCAGGAAATCCAGCGCCTCATCGGGCGCTCACTGCGGGCGGTAACTGACCTCACTGCGCTAGGGGAAAGAACCCTAATTGTCGATTGTGATGTATTGCAGGCAGATGGTGGCACCAGAACTGCCGCCATCACCGGCTCTTATGTAGCCCTATATCAAGCACTAGAGACCCTGACCAATATGGGGGTATTATCACACATACCATTAAAGAGCGCGGTCGCTGCCACCAGTGTTGGTATTGTGCATAGCTATATACTATTAGACCTGTGCTACGATGAGGACAGCAATGCCGCCGTTGACTTCAATGTGGTGATGACCAGTAAGGGTGAATTTGTTGAGGTTCAGGGCACGGCTGAAGCCAAGCCTTTCACCAAGGAGGCCGTTGATTCTATATTATCTTTAGCCCAAAAAGGCATCGAGCAACTATTTCAAGTTCAACAAGCTGCCCTGAAAGCACCAAAGGCAGGCGTTTAAGTTCTCACCTGCCCGCTACCGAAGATAATCCACTTATAGCTGGTTAGCTCCTTTACCCCTAAAGGACCACGGGCGTGCATTTTCTGGGTGCTAATGCCTACCTCAGCCCCCAAACCAAACTGACCACCATCGGTAAACCGGGTGCTGGCATTAACATAGACACAGGCAGCATCCACCTCATTGAGAAAACGCATCGCTGCCCCGTATCCCTCAGTGATAATAGCCTCAGAATGCCCTGAGCCGTAGCGTTCGATATGCACCAACGCCTCATCCAGAGAATCCACTACCTTAACCGCTGCCACCAGCGACAGAAACTCCTTGCCCCAGTCCTCATCTGTAGCTGGAACTAGCTTTAAAGAAGAATATGGTTTAAGGATAGACAAAGCCCGCTCATCACAGTGCATCTCCACTCCAGCCTTTGCCCACTCTGCCGCCACCAGGGGCAGGTAGCGCTGGGCAATATCAGCATGAACCAGCAAGCTGTCCAGGGCATTGCAGACAGTGGGTCGCTGCACCTTGGCATTAAAGGCTATAGCCACTGCCTTATCCACATCGGCGCTCTGGTCAACATAGGTATGGCAGACACCAACCCCACCGCTAACCACCGGCATAGTGGCGTTATCTGAAATAAATTTTATCAGTTCAGCTCCACCCCGGGGAATAATCAAATCAATAATGTCACCCATCCTGAGCATTTGATTGACCAGGGCTCGGTCGGTATTCTCAATAAACTGGACGGCGCCATCAGGCACCCCAGCCCTTGTAGTAGCATCCTGAACCACCCTAGCTAAGGCGCTGTTGGAGTGAATTGCCTCCTTGCCACCTCTTAAGATAACGGCATTACCCGACTTCAGGCAGAGGACAGAGATGTCTATGGTAACATTGGGTCGGCTTTCATAGATAGCCCCGATTACCCCCAATGGAACCCGTTTCCTGCCTATCTGCAAGCCATTGGGCAGGGTGCGCATATCAAATACTTCGCCCACCGGGTCGTGGAGAGCCGCCACTGCCAGCACATCCCCGGCTATAGCCTCAAGGCGTTCAGCGTTTAGCATCAAACGGTCAAGCATATCCGCACTCATGCCTAATGCCTCAGCCTCTTTATAGTCAATCTTATTAGCTGAGAGTATCTCATCTTTTTTAGCTAACAGGTCGGCGGCAATATTATGCAGAGCCTTATTCTTGACCTCAGCCGAAAGGTAAGCCATACGGCGAGAGGCCGCCTTAGCCGCTCTACCTTTTGCCTCCAATCCTTCAATAGCTGATTTCATTTCTTACTCCTCATTTTATCTACCTCACCCCCTGTGTCCCCCTCTCCTGTCTAGGAGAGGGGGAGGGTGGTTTTTTTAAGAGGGGCTTCGCCCCTCTATAACTCCCTTTTTAATTAAACTAATGCTTATTCGCCTTTTTCTTATCAGTTTTACGAACTAATTGACGAGCCTTTTCGAACCCTCTATAAGTCAACCTGAATAGAATTCCGTCATCGTGTCTAATATAGCCACGTTTACACAGGCTCTCGAATGCATCATGATACTTTTCAGCAATTGCGGGGTCGCCTGTAATATCGTCAGGGAAATGCTTTCCCCCTACTCTTATCGAGTCCGGGGCTTCGTTAACACGGATAATCAGAAATTTACCATCTTCAGCAGCGGCAATCAGAAGCTCTTTTTCAGCCTCAGAGAGCTTCCTTTTCTTGTATTCTTCTAACACTTTATTTCTGCCCTCAATGGCCAACTTGCATATTTCTGCCAGAACAATAATGTCAATCATAATAAAACATCCTCCTTCGACCACCTTGGTCGTTGCTCTCTACCATATTGTCATTGCGAGGGCGAAGCCCGAAGCAATCTTGCTGATACCGGTGCGTTGCTCTGGGATTGCTTCTCTACGCTCGCAATGACAGGAGCGCTTATTATACTACTACAGAGACAGTTGCTCACCTTCTTTTTGGCTTATCTTGGGTGCTTTTGCAAAGGTTACATTTGTCTGTGTCTGGGGAGGCATGTCAACAGTTTTGCCTTTTAGCAAGTCCTCTATGGTCAATATCTGTATCTTGGGATAATCCCTGTTATAGATTGGTGAATGGTAAAAGCCAGCATCCACCGCTTCAACCTGCATCGGGCTGGTAGGTGGCTCTAATGTAATAAAGACACCTATAGCATCGTTGGCAGCCACCGCCTTAAGTTCCCGAACAGCATTTACTCCCACATGACCGCTTTTTACCTGAACCACCACCCGCCTGGGCTTGCCGCTGACCTCATCTATGAAGTGGATAACCCCGTCAATCCCTTTGTCCGCCCCTTTCTTTTTCTCGCCGAGGGGTCTGGCTTTAATCAGGCTGAGTGCCCACCACTGGAACTGGTAGCGCCCATCAGGTTTTTGCAAAGCCAGCGCCTTAGCTCCAGCCAAATCTTTAGGCACACCGATAACCTCAGCTTCAATACCAAAGCTGTCGTAAAGGCGATGCTCCATTAGCGCCACCGCCAGATGGGTAATATCAATGCCTATCCAGCGTCTATTTAGCTTCTGGGCAGCGACAAGGGCAGTGCCACAGCCACAGAATGGGTCAAGGACAATATCCCCCTCATTGGAGCTGGCTTTAATAATACGCTCCAGTAAAGCGAGGGGTTTCTGGGTTTCGTAACCAAGGTCTTCCTTATGCCATGAACGGATATTAAGAACATCCGTCCAAATTGATTGAGCAGGCATGCCAGACATGTCCTCTAAGTATCGCTTCAACCTAGGGTAACCATTCTTCGTATAGAAGATGCGTCCTTCAGCTTCAAGGCGCTCCATATTTTCTTTTGTGTATGACCACATTCTTCCTTTAGGAGGATATTTTCCCCTCCACTCATATTGACCGCTGTCAGAACCATGACTGGGTGCAGTGAGGTTATCACTTAGAAACCTTCGACCGTTCTCATCACGATAACGGTAATAAGTTTCGACATATTCAGGGTCATAAGATGCAAATACCGTATTCCACCCGGGCTTATCGGATTTGGAGTAGAAAAATAGAATATCATGAATACGGCCGAACCTCTTTGGGTCGTTATGGGCTGTGGTGCGCTTCCACACAATCTCGTTCCTAAAATTGGCTGGCCCAAATATCTGGTCTAGGACTAATTTCAGGTAGTGGCTGGCGGTGGGGTCGCAGTGGAGGTAAAGGGAGCCGGTGGGTTTTAAGACACGCTGAAGCTCTATCAGCCTTGCCGTCATCATCACCAGGTATGCCATGACATCGTTATGACCCAGGGAATCATGCAGGGCACCAATCAGCTTGCCCACCTTCAGTGGTCCGTTAACCACAATGTCATGGTAGGTATTCTCCGCCGCTTGAGTCCAATGCCAGGTATCAGTAAAGGCTTTTATCTGGGCTTCAGACTCAACCCCACCGTTTTCCTTGAACAGGATGTTATAGTCCTTCTTGCTATTAAACGGGGGGTCTAGATATATCAGGTCAATAGAGTTATCGGGAAAATATTCTCGGTTTCGCAAGATTTCCAGATTATCGCCAAAATAAAGAACATTAGTCTTCATAGCCCCCACCTCCCCTAAACCTATAATACCACCAAATTATTCCTGTGCACTATTCAAGTGAGCTACCCCCTTGAAAGAGATAGAAAAAGCGAGGCGGAACTCCAAGCACAGCTTTATTAGTTCTCCTCCTGAGAGAGCACCTACCTTTACGCTTATCGTCTAATTCAATCGTATATCTATCGCTATTATCAATGTTTACCTTCTCCATGAAGGTTAATTCTCCCCACCACCTCTCCAGGCTACCTCCTTCAGTAAACTCCTCATGGAGTTGGTACTTAACCGTGGTGATAGCTTGTTTATTGCCCACCTTATAAATTTTGCCTGTGCCGCTGGTAATGTGTGCACTCATTTTTGAACTCTTATCCTCCTTTATAATACTACCAGATTATTTCGGTGCACCACCTCAGAGCCATAGTCATAGCCAAGTAGACTGGCTATTTCTCTGGAGTGTGCCCCTTTAATAATGCCAATATCAGCCGAGCTATAGTTAACTATGCCACAGCCAAGGCGAGACCCCTCAGTGTCATAGATATTAACTATATCACCACGCTGAAACTCATCTCCAATCTGCTTAATGCCGGCAGCCAGGAGGCTCCGCTTCTGCTTTCTTAACGCTACGGCTGCCCCGGAATCTATCACCAGCTTACCTTTAATGGAAAGACCACTAAGCATCCAACGCTTACGGCTCTCCAGCTTGCTGGTAGTCGGTAGGAAACGGGTGCCTATAGCCTCATCTGATGCCAGCCGTAAAATAATATCTGGCTCCCTGCCATCAGCAATAACTACCGTTACCCCGGAGGCAGTAGCCAGCTTGGCTGCCTCTATCTTGGTACCCATACCTCCGGTGCCAAGTTTGCTGGGTGTATCAGCCGCCAGGCGCTCAATATCTGAATCTATCCTGTCCACCTGTGATATAAGACGGGCATCAGGGTGGCGATGTGGGTCGGCAGTATATAGCCCGGCAGTATCGGCAAGAATTAACAGCAGGTCAGCATCAATCAGATTGGCTACCATAGCTGATAGGTTATCATTATCACCAAATTTTGCCTCCTCAATCTCATCTACAGCGACTACATCATTTTCATTGACAATGCATAGCACCCGAAGCTCAAGCAGCGCCAGAAGGGTATTGCGGGCATTTAGGTAGCCAGCCCGGTCGGAAAGGTCAGCCTTGGTAAGCAAAGCCTGAGCCACAGTAATATCATGTTGACTAAACAGTCGCTCATAAGTCTGCATCAGACGATTTTGCCCCACCGAAGCCAGCACCTGCTTAAACGGAATGCCCCTAATCTGCTTGGTTAAGCCCAGTTTATGCCTGCCCGAGGCTATTGCTCCGGAAGAGACTACGAGTAGTTCCAGACCCTGCTTATGTAATTGTGCTACCTGGGCAACCAGGTTTGACATTATCTCCTCATCCAGGTGGTCACTGCCGCCGGTGAGAAGAGACGTACCGAACTTCGCCACTATTCGGTGATAGGGCAAGTTAGTTTTTCTATTCAAGGCTTTATCCACTCAACCAAATAAATCTGCTCCATTATAGCAAGATGAGGTAAGTTGGACAAGGAGATTAATCTCTTATATCCTATACAGGATGAACGAATTAAGGCAACCTCAAGCCAGAGGGGTGTTACCTATTATCTCGGTGGTAACCTTCCTCGGCTTTCTCGACACCCACCTGCTTATACCAATTTTGGCGCTTTATGCCAGTGAGCTTGGTGCCAGTGTAGGTATTATTGGGCTCATCATAGGTCTATATTCATTAACCAATACCCCGGCCAATATCCTGTTTGGTTGGTTGATTGATAAAGTGGGTTATAAGGTTCCGTTGATTGCCGGTCTAATCGGAGATGCTTTGAGCATGTTTTTTTATTCCATATGCCGATTGCCAATTCACCTGGCTTTGGTGCGTACCTTCCACGGGATAAGCGGCGGGCTAATAGGTCCGTCTACCATGTCTATTACTGCCGATTATTCTGAAAGGACTCAAAAGGGCAGAGCAATGGGATTCTATGGTATGTCCCTGGCTGCAGCTACTCTAGTGGGCTATGGATTGAGCGGGGTTATTGCCTCCCGGCTGGGCTACCAGGCTGTTTTCCTGTTCGGGGCAATATTGTTAGTGGTAGGGACGATGCTGAGTCTGTTATTGCCTGGAGCTAAAAAAAGTATAGCCGCCAAAACCTCACTTGGTGAAGGTTTCGCCAAGGCAAAAGACTTGCTTAAAAGAAGAGGTCTCACTATCTCTTACTGCTCTATATTTGCTCAATACTTTGCCTTCGGCGGTGTTGTTACCCTTCTGCCACTCTATATAAAGAGCCTGAGAATGGAAGTCTTCCATGTAGGCATGTTACTGGCTATCTTCGCTATTATGTTCATTATTCTCCAGTTTCCCAGTGGGTCTGTCTCTGACAAGGCAGGGCGGCTGATACCAACTGCCTCAGGTTTAAGCCTCGGTATAGTTGCTCTGGTCATATTGCCTTCGGTAGGAATATTCCCGATGCTAGCGGGAGTAATGGCATTATACGGGGCAGCCTATGGAATACTATTCCCCTCAATTTCAGCACTCATTACCGACCATACCCGCCCTAAAGAGCGGGGAATGGCAACAGGGATATTTCACGCCCTTCTTACCGCTGGCGTTGCCATCGGGGCACCCATAATGGGCTGGATAGGGGAAGCATACGGGGTAAAGTTAGGCTTAGTGTTATGTCCCGGGGTCATGGTTTTAGCTCTAGTGATAGTTCTGGGAGCCGTTAAGCGTAGTTAAGCTTCAGGCGGTTGAATAATGTTACTGTTAGACATCGTCGCAAGGTAACAGTTCATAGCCTAATACCAGTAATTGTGACTCAGGCAGTAGCCTTAGCTTTTCCTGATACACCGAGGAATTGTGTTGTGTAGCGACAACCTCATTATTTCTTATGTTTATCGCCAATGTTGCGTTTTTTCTTGGAAGACTGGATGGATGGTGCTGGTTGAGCAGATTGCCCTGATAGAGGCTCGATATACGGCCCTAAGCTACGGGAGATTGCCTGGGAATAGGCTCGTTTGCGAGCAGCTTCTGCTAATTGTTTGAGAGTCCACCCTAGAAATATACTAGCCAAAAGAAGCAATAGTTCAAAAACATTGTCTAGTGTGAGCATAATCGGCGAACGTGGTGCCACTTCTACTATAAGGTTCAAAAGTAAATACAGAGGGAAAAGGCAGTATGAGGCAAACGCAAGCCAAGAAATCAACGCGAACTTTTCGTAGAACTCTATGTGCTCTGCTGTTGGGGGCGAGATAGCAACGGTAGCAAGAAATATAAAAGGCAAGCCCGAAAATATCACTAGAACTTCAAGCACTTAGCCACTCAATTGTTTCAATGGTTTGCAATGTGGCTTCATCTTATGGAATCTCTCAACAAGATATCCGGCCGCTTCTGGAAGGTCAAGGACTATCATATTCTTAGATGCAGGAGTGCCGTCTTTTTCATCATGTCGTGGTTCATATCGTATATGTCTACGGTCACCAACCACGAAGTGATGATTAGGCCATTCGGGTGCAACATAAATGGTGTCCCCTAACTTATCTAAGATAATAGTACTTTGCTTATCGTAATTGGGCCCAATAATAAACTCGAAATTGACATTTCGGTTTAATGCTTTATCAATAGCTCCCGTTACTTCTGGATGATTATAAACTTCGTGAGCTAATGCTCCTGAGACAACAATTACTTGTTGGTTACTATTGTTGATTACTTTTGCGACAGCTTCTACTGCCTTATCTATTTGAGACATACCTCAGTACTTCCCTTCCTTACACCTTGAGCATGCGTTATGCGAGCGGTAATAGATATACGCGTGAAGACAAAAAATAAAAAGAAGCGATGATTCTATCATACTTCTTCGACCTTGTCAACTATATTAGTACTTTGCGTCAATAGTGTCAACTAAACCTATTTCCACCTATAACGTTTGTCAAGTGTTAGCAATCCTCTACAAGGCTATCTACACTACCTTTCAGCAATTTACAGCGTTTACTGTGCACATTTTACCGTTTTATCGCTGTTTTTCTAACAATTCCAAGCTAGTCACTCTTTTGCGTGTCTCCAACTCCTATTATACCATACCATTTCGCAACAAGCTAAACTTGTTACGCTATCAAGGCTATGCTAAAATTTCTTGGAGGGCTAGGCCGTTTCGGCTAGCCCTAGAGGCATTTGGGGGAGAAATTGAACCTGACTCAATTATTACATCTCATAAAGGAAATGCCTGCCTATCATCAGCTTGTAAACGAGCTAAAGCGGCAAAATGACAACACCAGGGTAGTAGTGCTCAATGCCGCCAAGCCCTACCTCATAGCGGCTCTATACCAGAGCCGGCGACTACCCATGCTGGTAGTTACCGCACAGCCAGAAAATAGTAAAAAGCTCTATGAACAACTTTTAACCTGGTGTAACTCCAGCCAGATAAAACTCCTCCCCGAGCCTGAAGCCTTTCCCTACCAGCGTATTGCCTCAGATACCTCTACCGAGCTGGATAAGCTTCAGGTGCTATCGGCTTTAGCCCAAAATGAGCCGACAAATGCTCCGTTAATTGTTGCCTCCGCCCCTGCCTTTATGCAGAAAACGACGCTATATAGTGATTTCACTTCCAGCTGCCATACGGTAAAGGTGGGAACGGAGGTTGAGCCACTGCGCCTGCTCAGCCGATGGGAGGCTATGGGCTACAGAATAGAAAACATCGTAGAGGTGCCAGGCACAATAGGTCATCGCGGTGGCATTATAGATATTTACCCCCCCACCAGTGACCTCCCCACCCGACTTGAATTCTTCGGTAACACGGTGGAAAGCATCCGCCTCTTTGACCCGGCAAATCAGCGCTCGCTAAAATCGGTATCATCAATAGCTATAGGTCCAGCCACAGAACTGCTAACACCTCTATTAAGCAACAAGCTGGAGCTGAAGCAAGTCGTTAATAGCCTGGACTTATCTGGCTGTAACACTGAGACACGGCAGCAGGTTGAACAGGAACTGGCTATGCTTGTCAATAAACAGAGACCACATAATATGCAGTTTTACGCCCCACTGTTCAATAAAGACAGCATCCTGAGCTACCTACCCCCAGATTCTATTCTGGTGCTTGATGAGCCCCTGAATATTAAAGCCGCCGCTGAAGACTTAGATACCGAAGCCAGCGAGTTGCGCTCAGAAAAGCTGGAGCAGGGGGAGCTGCCTCATAATCTCCCCATGCCATACTTCACCTGGAAAGAGCTAGAGCCAAGAATACAGAGCCGGCGGTACTTAATGCTCACCAGTTGGAGCATTACTGACGGTGAACAAGTATTCCGGTTAGACTTTGCTCCCGCCCCCAGCTATGCCGGACAGCTACCGAGATTCATCAAAAAGGTCAAGCAGATGCTAAACCAAAACAACCGACTCGTCCTCATCACCAATCAGGCAAGCCGACTGTCAGAGCTACTCGGCGACGAGGATATTATTGCCTCACCGGTTACTGAACCAAAGCAAATACCACCCCCGAGCTCGCTAACCCTCGTCCAGGGTTCACTGGCTGAGGGCTGGGTTATGAACAATGAGACTCATCTCTATACTGATGCCGAAATCTTCGGCTTTATTAAGCAACGGCGGCTACCCAAGAGACGACCAGTGCCCCGCCATAAGCTGTTTATTGACATAGCTCCCGGTGACTACGTGGTGCATATTGAGCACGGCATTGCTAAATTTGCCGGCGTTACTACCATGAGCACTGACAGCACCGAGAAGGAATATCTGGTGTTGCAATATGCCGCTGGCGATAAGCTCTATGTCCCCACCGACCAGATAGACCGGGTCAACCGCTATATAGGAGCCAGCGAAAAGCCGCCGGTGTTGAACCGACTGGGCACTCAGGAATGGACACAAACCAAAAAGAGAGCCAAAGAATCAGCCGAAAGCATTGCTCAGGAGCTATTAGCCCTCTATGCTGCCCGGGAGGTTATCCCCGGCTTTGTCTTTTCCGGTGATACGGTATGGCAACAGGAGCTTGAGGCTTCCTTTCCCTATGTTGAGACCCCTGACCAGATAGAGGTGCAGATGCAGGTAAAAGAGGATATGGAAAAAGCCAGGCCTATGGACAGGCTGGTCTGCGGCGATGTTGGCTACGGTAAGACCGAGGTGGCTATCCGAGCCGCCTTTAAGGCAGTGATGGATGGTAAGCAGGTGGCAATGCTGGTGCCGACTACAGTGCTAGCCGAGCAGCACTTTTCTACCTTCAGCCAGAGAATGGACGCCTTCCCGGTAAGAATTGAGGTATTGAGCCGGTTCCGAACACCGAAAGAGCAGCAGGCTGTCCTGGACGGACTGGCAAACGGCAGCATAGACATCTGTATCGGGACTCACCGGCTATTACAAAAGGACGTTGTCTTCAAGGACTTGGGGCTGTTGATAATTGATGAGGAGCAACGCTTTGGCGTAGCCCACAAGGAACACCTGAAGAAGATGCGGCGAGACGTAGATATCCTCACCCTCAGCGCCACCCCCATACCCCGCACCCTTCACATGTCCCTGGTGGGGGTGAGGGATATGAGCACTATGGAAACTCCCCCTGAAGAACGCCTGCCTATCAAGACATATGTTGCTGAATATAATGAGCGGCTAATCAGAGAAGCCATACTCAGAGAGCTGGAAAGAAATGGGCAGGTCTTCTTTGTCCACAATCGGGTTCAAAGCATAGCCTTCGTTGCTAGTAAGCTCCAATCCCTGGTGCCCGAGGCTAAAGTAGCCATCGCTCACGGTCAGATGCCTGAGGCAGAGCTGGAGACGGTGATGGCTGACTTTGCCCAGGGTAAAAGTGACATCCTGGTATGCACCACTATTATTGAATCAGGACTGGATATGCCCAATGTCAATAGCCTGATTGTCAACAAAGCCGATAAATTCGGGCTGACCCAGCTATATCAACTTCGGGGGCGGGTAGGTCGTGGCGCCAACCTTGCCTATGCCTATTTTCTATTTGATAAGGGGAAACACCTGACCCCTACGGCTGAGAAACGCTTGAGGACTATCTTTGAAGCCACCGAGCTGGGCGCCGGTTTTGGCATTGCTATGAAAGACCTGGAGATTAGGGGGGCGGGAACCCTGCTCGGGGTAAAGCAGAGCGGACATATAAGCGCCGTTGGCTTCAGCCTTTACTGTCGGCTGCTAGCCGAGGCAGTAGACGAGCAAAAAACCAAACAGGCAGGTCTTAAAGTGACCAAACCACCACCCCTCCCCCCACCAACTATAGACCTGCCCCTGTCAGCCTATATACCTGAGGAGTATGTGTCCGACGTTAACACCCGGCTGGCTCTCTACCAGAGCCTGGTAAAGGTGGAGACGGCTGAGCAGGTAGAGGACTTAGCTCAGGAATTCAGCGACCGCTTTGGCGCTCTGCCTGCGGAGGTAAAAAACCTGCTCTATGCAGTCAGGATTAAGATTCTGGCAGGCAAGGCTGGCATTGAGTCCATCTCCACCGAGGGAGGGCAGATTGTGCTCAGGCTATTTAGCGGCTTGCAGTTTGATAAGCAAAAACTTGAGCCATTCTCAAAAGACGGCATAAAGGTAGGCACCAGCCAACTCCGACTGAACCCCAAACGGCTGGGGAGCGAGTGGCAGGAGGTGCTGGAGGAGGTGGTGAGGAGGGTGGGGTGATATAATGTAGGTAGAATACCACATGGGAGATAAAAGACATCCACACTTTTGCGGGAAATTATGTCTAGCCAGAACATCTTTTCGGCATTAGCAAAATATAGTTCAGCGAACGAGGAAAACTACCTTACGGAAGCCTTTGTTTTCCTCATAAACTCCTTGCTTGTAAGAGAACGCCCTATTGGTCTAGAAATTTTGAACCAGCTTTGTGTAGAGAATAATGACTTTTCCTTTGACATGGACGAGGACATTTCTGTTTCAACGCAGGAGACAACTGAGCAAGGCAGACCTGATATTATGGTGTCTTCTCCTAACAAATTAATATATATTGAAGTAAAACATGATTCTCCTGTTGACCCTAAGCAACTCAAGCGCTATAGGAAAGAGTTGGAGTCATCGAATGCTGATATTAGACGGCTGGTATTGCTCACACGGTTTTCAGTTGATTTCAGTGAGCATAAAGGGATACCTGATAAGCATGTTCGCTGGTTTGAAGTCTATAATTGGCTGGCAAATGCTAAAATACAAGACCCTGTTAGTGCCTATCTCATAGAGTCATTCAAATCTTTTTTGGAGGTAAAACAGATGAGTATTCAAAAAGTCGGATGGGAATACGTCAACGGAGTGCCTGCCTTTAATAATCTAATAAACATGATTGAAGTGGCAATCCAAGGCGCATCGCTCCGTATCCATGTGAAGTCCGCAGGCTGGGATTTCAAGGGTTTTTATGTAGAAAGTAAAGAATTCCGGTGTGGTATACACTATAGTAACCCCTTAATTATAACATTCGAGATGATGGACAAGAAAAAGTTCAACGCAAAACTTGTAGAGGCACCTAGTTATACCATGAGAGAGGGCAGGTACCGCATGTGGTTTGGCTTGCAGCTTGAGGACAAATACTTCTTTTCACTAGACAAGGATAGACAGCTCGAGGAGATAACCAATTTCGTGAAGAAGGCTTGCTCAGACGCCCAACAAATGAGGATAAAAGAGGAATAATTCCGAGTGAGGAACAACCTGCTAGGGATAGGCATTTCTGATGCGCCCGCCTAGCACAAGGGAGTCCTCATTATCCTGAAGTAATATACGGGCAGTTTAAGAGGGGCGAAGCCCCTCTTTTTTAATATCCTTTCCCCTCTCCTTTCAAGGAGAGGGGAACACAGGGGGTGAGGTAGAATTATATAGAATTAGACGGGTTTTGTAAGGTGCCCACCAACCAAATCGGAGTTTGAGTCCTTCCCCACAGAGCTAAAGCCGGGACTTGACAGTTGGGACTAACTGTGGTCTAATATTATTAGAAGCTTGTTACACTAGCTGAATGTAGTTTTGGGAGGTGTGGTATGAGACTTCATGCACTTCTTGGAGTTTGGCAAGTGGACAGTAGCCTGCCCTGCCAGACGGTAGGGCAAGCGGAACTCGGGCTCGGCTCAACAGAGTGAGTTAGAGGCTAATTTTAAAAGAAACGCCTCATGCGGTGAAACATCGCGAAGGAGCGGGGCACGAGGAACTTGATATGTGAGCGGAGGACGCTTGAAAGAGTGCCCTCCGCTTTATCTAAAAGGCAATGGACCTGTAAAAACCCTACCCACAGGGGTTCCTCGTTATCTATATTGACAACCAACAAGCAGGGGGAATGAAACATGAAATCAAAGCTAATCCTAATGTTTGCTGTGGTTGCCATGTCGCTTTTGCTACCGGTGTGTTCCCCAGCTTCAAAGCAAGTATCTGTAGAGGTTTCCTGTGATGACTTTTATAAGAACCAGCACATTAGCAAAGCAGTGCAAGTTGCTGCTGGCGATTCATTTACGGTAGATTTATGCTCTAATCCCTCAACAGGCTTCCAGTGGTCAGAGTCAGCACAAATCAGTGACCAAACTGTGTTACAGCAGACAGACCACAAATTAGTGCCCCCCGAAGTCAAAGGCGATAAGCCTCCTGCTCCCGGGACTCCCGGCAAAGAAATATGGACTTTCAAGGCATTGAAGAAAGGCACTAGCACCATATCCTTGGAATACAGCCGACCTTGGGAGGGTGGTGAGAAGGGAGAGTGGACATTTGCCTTGACAGTTAACGTTAAGTAGAACGGGTAGAGACAAAGCTTCCTAGCTGTCGGAAACAAAAACTCTTAACGCATTTCTTACTTTCATCAACTCAACCCTCAATTCCAATTTTGTAATTGCATTCCGCACGGACAGGGGTTCAGGCAATAGGGCAGGCAAGCTCTCCTTAATCCAGCGGTAACATATAGGGGAGTTTCACAGGGGCGAAAGCCCCTTCTTTTTTAATATCCTTCCCCCATGAAAAGAGCAAAGATAGATAATTTCGGAGAAAAGGGATATACTATTTTTAAGAAGGAACAGGTTCACCCTACAAACAGGCAACAACCATAAATAGAGAAGGGAGGGATTAACATGGATTGGGGAATGGAAAACCGCATGGCACAGCTAATTCAGGCTGACGGTCACTGCCTCTTTCTGCCGGTAGACCATGGATACTTTCAGGGTCCGACTAGAAAATTAGAAGAGCCACGCAAAACTATTGAGCCGCTCCTCCCTTACGCCGATGCCCTGTTCATTACCAGGGGGGTGTTACGCTCATCGGTAGACCCTGACAAAAGTAAGCCAATTATTCTCAGGGTGTCCGGCGGCACCAGCATGGTTGGCAAAGACCTGGCTAATGAAGGAATCACCACCTCTATAGAAGAGGCTATCCGCCTTAATGTGGCGGCAGTGGGTATCTCTATCTTTGTCGGCACCGAGTATGAGCATGAGTCGCTACTAAATCTAGCCAGGCTTGTTGATGAAGGCGAGAAGTATGGCGTTCCGGTAATGGCAGTTACCGCAGTGGGTAAAGAGCTGGAAAAACGAGATGCCCGCTTCCTTGCTCTAGCCTCTCGTATTGCCGCCGAACTGGGGGCGCGGGTGGTAAAGACCTACTGGTGTGAAGACTTCGAAAGGGTGATACGGGGCTGCCCGGTTCCAGTGGTTATGGCGGGAGGACCCCAAGTAGACACCGAGCTTGAGGTGTTTGAGTTTGTTCATGATGGTATGCAAAAAGGCGCTATAGGGGTAAACCTGGGAAGAAACATCTGGCAAAACGATTACCCGGTGGCAATGATTAAGGCTATACGTGCCATTATCCATGAAAATGCCTCGCCAAAGGAGGCTCAGGAGCTATACGATAGTGTAAAAAGCAGGGAAGCAACCAGTTGAGGGAAAACGATAATGCGCGTTGCCATGTATTACAGTAATCAAGATGTGCGACTGGAGGAGATGCCGACACCACAGATTGGTGGTGGCGAACTGCTGGTGCGGGTGGAGGCTTGTGGCATCTGCGGCAGTGATGTAATGGAATGGTATCGCCTTGACAAAGTACCCCTGGTGCTGGGTCATGAGGTCAGCGGTCAGATTGCGGCAGTGGGAGACGGGGTGAAGAGTTACAAAGAGGGCGACCGTATCTCCGCCGCCCACCACGTCCCGTGTAACACCTGTCATTACTGCCTGAGCGGGCATCACACCGCCTGCGATACCCTTCGCCAGACGAATTTTGACCCCGGTGGCTTTGCCGAATACATCCGGTTGCCAGCCATCAACGTTGACCGCGGGGTGTTTCTGCTACCTGACGAAGTATCTTATGAAGAGGCGACTTTTATCGAACCGCTAGCCTGCGTCCTGCGCGGACAAAGAATAGCTCACATGCAGCCGGGTCGCAGCGTGCTCGTTATCGGCAGTGGCATTGCCGGGCTGCTCCACGTGCAATTAGCTTCGATGCTGGGGGCAAGTTGTGTAGTGGCGACGGACATCACTAACTACCGGCTGGAGGCAGCACGGCGGTTTGGCGCCGATGCCACCTTCCATGCTGAAGACGACCTGCCGGCTCGTCTGCGTCAGATTAACCAGGGTCGCCTGGCTGACCTGGTGATAGTATGCACCGGTGCCACATCAGCCATAGCTCAGGCATTGCAACTGGTGGAGCGCGGGGGCACCATTCTCTTCTTCGCCCCCACAAACCCCGGCGTCACCATTCCAATCTCAATAAATGACCTTTTCTGGCGCAATGACATAACCCTCACCACCTCCTACGCCGGCAGCCCAGCCGACTACGCAACAGCCCTGGAACTAATACGGGCTCACCGTGTGCATGTGGGCGAGATGATAACCCATCGGCTAGGTCTGGCTGAGACGGGATTAGGCTTCCAGCTCGTTGCCAGCGCCCAGAATTCCATCAAGGTGATTATCAAGCCCCAAAGGTAGCTAGAAAGGAGCGTAATTTGAAAATACTTCTCGTTTATCCGCAGTATCCGGATACCTTCTGGAGTTTTAAGCATGCCTTAAAATTTATTTCTAAAAAGGCAGCTTCCCCTCCCCTGGGTTTATTAACTGTAGCCGCCATGCTTCCCGGTGAGTGGGAGAAAAAGCTGGTAGATATGAATGTAACTGGACTGACTGATGGAGACATCAAATGGGCTGACTATGTGTTTATCAGCGCCATGGTAGTGCAGCAGAATTCGGTAAAGGAAGTCATTACCCGATGCAAGAAGCTGAACACCAGGATTGTTGCCGGCGGTCCTCTCTTTAATACGGGATATAAAGAATTTGATGACGTAGACCACTTTGTACTCGGCGAAGCTGAAGTTACCCTAGCGCCCTTTCTAAAAGACCTGGAGGAAGGGTGTGCCCGGCATATTTATACCTCTAACCAGCGACCAGACATAAGCAAGACCCCTATCCCACAATGGTCACTCATTAACATGAAGCACTATTTTAGAATGAATGTTCAATATTCTCGGGGATGTCCTTTCAATTGTGAATTCTGCGATATTATCATACTAAACGGGCATAAGCCACGAACTAAAGCTAAAGAACAGATGCTAGCCGAACTGGAGGCACTATATCATCGAGGCTGGCGAGGTAGTGTATTTATTGTTGATGACAACTTCATAGGTAATAAGAAGAAACTAAAATTGGAAATACTACCGGCAATAATTGAGTGGATGAAGGGAAAGAAGCATCCCTTTGCCCTGTCTACAGAGGCATCTATAAATCTTGCTGATGATGAAGAATTAATGAAATTGATGGTCGGGGCAGGGTTTAACGCGGTATTCGTTGGCATTGAAACCCCCAATGAGGAAAGTCTGGTTGAATGTGCTAAGTTACAAAATCTAAATCGTGATTTGCTGGCTTCGGTAAAGAAGATTCAAAACTATGGTTTGCAGATATCGGGGGGATTTATTGTCGGTTTTGATAGCGACCCGCTTTCCATCTTTAAGGACCAAATCAGCTTCATCCAAAAGAGCGGTATTGTCACCGCAATGGTCGGTTTGTTGAATGCTCCTCCCGGTACCAGACTATACCAGCGTTTAAAAAAGGAGAACCGCCTACTCAACGATTCTTCTGGTGACAATACCGACTGTTCCATCAACTTCATTCCCAAAATGGATTATGAAACACTCATTAGCGGCTATAAGCAGATTATAGCCACAATTTATTCCCCTAAGCAATTTTACGAACGGGTCAAAATATTTTTAAACGAGTATAAACCTCGGGGGCAAATGGCGAGCAGACTACAATTTCAACATATCAGGGCATTCGTTAAATCTATATGGTTTTTGGGTATCAGGGAAAAGGGAAGAAGATACTACTGGAAGTCATTCTTTTCAACCCTGCTAAAGCAACCGCGGAAATTTCCTCTTTCGATAGGTCTTAGCGTCTCCGGATATCATTTCCGCAAGGTTGTTGAGAAGTATATTGGCACCCAAATAGCCTCGGGTAACCAAAAAATCTAGTGCATAAACAAGATTAACCGCTAAAGGTATTTAGCTACCTCGGTCAGGCGGCGAATTCGGGGGCAGTCGCTAACCTCAGGGTATAAATCATAGCGGTCGATAAGTATCGGGGTAATACCTACCCCTCGGGCACCAACTACATCTAATTTATACTGGTCGCCGACATGCACTGCCTCAGCAGCGCTTACCCCAGCCTGCTCCAGAGCCGCCAGGAAAAAATGGGGGTCAGGCTTATCAACTCCTACCTCTCCAGAGCTAACTATAAAATCAAGGTAGGGTTCCAGACCCAAATTGCGGCAAGTAGAATTCACATCCTTAGCTAGGTTGGTAAGCAACCCCAAAATAAAGTTCTGCTGTTTTAATGTTTTGAGGGTTGACAGCACATCATCGAAGAGAACAAAGGTTACCCCTTCATATAGCTGTTGCATTTTCTTCATAATTTTTGAAAGGAGCTCTTTATCAGCCTTAATCCCGAACCTGGTTAATATTAAGTCGTTATAGCGGAAGTAAACCTCAGCCCTTTCCTCAGGGCTTCTTTTCTCCACCGGGGAGCTGGCATTCTCCTCAAAGAAATAACTATCCGCCGCCAGGATAGCCGGCATCAATTCCCCAGCCGGTACCTTGATACCAAGTTCCGCTAAACCCCGACTATACAATTCTTCCCGGGGAGGCTCATAGCGGGCTAGAGTATTAAACCAGTCAAGAAATACGGCTTTAATCATCCTCAATACCCAGGTCCTTAAGATAATCAATGGCATCCTGGACGGTTACTATCTTTTCGGCATCCTCATCGGGTATCTCAACCTTCAGCGAGGGATTACTAAACTCCTCTTCTAAAGACATTATCAGTTCTACCAAATCCAGAGAATCAGCACCCAAATCGTCAGCAAAGCTAGCCGAGGGCACTACCTCCCCATCCTCTACCCCCAGTTGCTCCACGGCTAGCTTTTTTAACCGTTCATAAATAGTTGCCATTTTCTACCTCCCTTTCTTAGTACTTTCTATCTACGGCAAGAGCGCTAACCGAGCCTAAAACTCCGTTAACGAACTTTGGTGAATTTTCACTGCCAAACATTTTGGCAAGTTCAACTGCCTCATTTATAGCCACCTTAACTGAGACCTTATTATCATGTAAAATCTCAAATATCGCAAGTCTGAGGATGTTCCTATCAACTATCGGTATCTGTTCTATCGGCCAGGCAGGAGCAAAGCGTTTAATACTACGGTCAATTTCCTCCTTATTCTGAATAACACCACTTACCAGCTCGCGGATGAAGGCAGCATTTTCCTCAGAGAGTCCCCCATTAGCCAGAAGACGGGTTACCACCCCTTCCACCTCATGCCCCACCGAATCAACCTCATATAGTGCCTTCAGAGCCAGTGCCCTAGCTTTTCGCCGTGCCCCAGTCATAGGTTACCCCAAGCCCTAAGCTTAACATTATAGCATCAATCATGCAATAAATGAATATTACCTAACCTTACCAGTGCTGGCACTTAACCGATGTTCCGGTAATTAAAGGTTGAATACGAGTCCGCATTTCAAATTCACAGCCAGGATATTGCCATGCCTCCGTCCACACTTAGAATTTGCCCGGTGATATACCTTGCCTCTTCTGAAGCCAGAAAGGCAACCGCCTCAGCCACATCACGGGGAGAGCCGAAGTAGCCGAGAGGGATATGACGCTTAAGCTCCTGCTTCCAGTTTTCCTCAAGCCGTTGAATCATATCAGTGTCAATAACGCCAGGGGCAATAGCATTAGCCGTGATACCACGGGAAGCCGCCTCTTTGGCAATAGTCCGGGTAAAGCCAATAATACCGGCTTTAGCTGAAGCATAATTAGCCTGCCCCGGGTTACCCACTATGCCAGCAATACTGGCAATACTAATAATTCTACCCCAACGCTGTTTAATCATATGCCTCAATACCGCTCTGGTACAGAGGAAAACGCTCTTCAGGTTAACATTTAATACCTTGTCCCAGTCCTCGTCTGACATTCGCACCACAAGCTGGTCTCGGGCAATGCCGGCATTATTCACCAGAATATCAATCTTCCCATAGGTAGCTATAGTTTCCTCCACCAGCCTGGCCACATCTGACGATGAGCTCACATCAGCTAAAATAGCCAGGCTCTCCCGGTTCATAGCCTTGATTTCCTCAGCTACAGCCTCAGCAGTCTCGCCTATATCATTAACCACCACCGTAGCCCCTACCTCAGCCAGTTTCAGGGCAATAGCTCGTCCTATACCACGACCACTGCCGGTAACTATAGCCACTCTGTTAGAAAGGTCCATTATTGCCCCCCTTAACCCTTCACTTAATAACCCTATCCCCTGTATCCCCTTCCCCTTGACAAGGGGAAGGGGAATTGATTTTGTAAGAGAGGCTTCGCCTCTCTTTAACTCTCTCTTAGTATTTACCCCGCCCAAACAAGGTTGTTTATCAAGGGGGTGAGGATGATAAACAATCCCTTCAATGAACCATATTCTTAATAGCCTGGGCATCACCTATATTTATCAGCTTAACGCCCCTGTTTATCCGTTTAATGAGACCGGCAAGCACCTTGCCCGGTCCTATCTCAATGAAAGTAGACACCCCGTTATCTACCATATATTCAACCGAGCGCTGCCACTGAATACAATTACACAACTGCCTGATGAGTTCTGCCTTCACCTGTTCAGCAGCGGTTAACGGCTGAGCGGTAGTGTTAGCTATAATAGGAATGGCTGGCTGGTGGAAGGAAAGAGTGGCAACGACCTCAGACATTCCGTCAACCGCCGGCTGCATCAGCGGGGTATGAAAGGCACCACTTACCTGTAGCGGGATGGTACGGGGGGCACCTCTAGCCTTAGCTAAATCTGCGGCTTGAGTTAAATTCTCCTTCGCCCCGCTAATTACTAGCTGACCCGGGCAGTTAATATTAGCAATCTGGGTGCCAGTCTCCTCACACACCTCAGCTAGTAGCGCTTCATCAAGCCCGATTATCGCCACCATGCCTCCCGGGTTCCTTAGTCCGGCTTCATGCATTAACCGCCCCCGTTCTCGAGCCAGATAAACGGTAGTGGCAAAGTCAAGCACTTTGGCTGCAGCCAGTGCCGTATACTCACCCAGGCTATGACCGGCAACAAAGGTGGGAGGTGGTATTCTATCACTGTCGGCTTCACTCAGGGCAGCCTCCAGACAGGCAAAGCTAACGGTTACTATGGCTGGTTGGGCATTGATAGTCTGGCGAAGCTCGTCCTCTGGTCCGTCAAAGCATAATTTGGATAGAGGAAACCCCAAAGCCTGGTCAGCCTGGTCAAAGACGGCTTTTGCCGCAGCAAAGTTATGATAAAGGTCACGACCCATGCCTACCCATTGGGCACCCTGCCCGGGAAAGACATAGGCTACCTTCATTGGCTCAGTCACAGCTAATCCTCCCTACGAACATCTTTAAGACCGGCAATTATTGCCTCAGCCTCGGCTACTATTTCCTCTATAATAACCCTAACCGGTTTAACCTCTTTTATTAATCCGGCAATCTGCCCCGATAGCAGTGAGCCGTCATCAACATCACCTTCAATTAAGCCCAGATATACTCTGCCCTGGCCAAACAAATCCATTTCCTGCTTAGTTGCCCCAGCCTTCTCTAATGCCAGCACTTGCTCGGCTAACTTGTTCTGTAGACAGCGTAGCCGATTGCCCACACTCTGTCCAGTAACTACCGTTGACCGGTCGCCTGCGTTTAGAATCCTTTCCTTATATTTAGGGTGCGCCACGCACTCATCACTACAGACAAAGCGTGTTCCCATCTGAACCCCCTGAGCCCCAAGAGCCAGAGCCGCCGCCAGACCTCGCCCATCGCCAATACCGCCGGCAGCCACTACCGGTATCTGGACACTATCCACCACCTGAGGCACCAAACCCATTGTCGTCGTTTCCCCTACCTCCCCTCCCGACTCCATCCCCTCAGCCACTATAGCGTCGGCGCCAGCCCGTTCTAATCGCACTGCCAGAGCGACGTCAGACACTACCGGCATCACCTTTACCCCTGTCTGCTTAAACTGAGAGATATAAGCCGCCGGGTTGCCAGCGCCAAAGGCAACCACCGCCACCTTCTCTGCCAAAACCACCTCTATAACCTGTTTAGCCAAGGGGGAGGTTAGCAGGATATTTACGCCAAATGGTCTGTTGGTTCGCTGCCTGGTTAGGTGTATTTGTTGCCTTACCCAATCTGGCTGGTAACTGCCGGCGCCAATAATACCCAGGCCCCCAGCGTTGGAAACTGCCGAGACAAGCTCGGCAGTAGCTACATGTGCCATCCCCCCTTGAATAATTGGATGCTCAATGCTAAAGAGGTCACAAATAGCAGTTTTGAGCACAGCTTAATCCCTCTTAGCCAACCTTCTTCTTCGGACTTTTAATCTCGATGACTTCCCTACCAGCATAAAATCCACAGGTAGGACAAACATGGTGAGATAGCTTAGGGCTATGGCATTGAGGGCAATTGTCCAGGGGAGGTGAGGTAAAGCCAAGATGACTTCGCCGCTTACCCCGACGCGCCTTAGCATATTTTCGCTTTGGTAAAGCGCCCATAATTACTCTGTTCCTTCCCGCTCAGCTAAAGCTAATTTACTTAACTCAGACCAACGAGGGTCAGCTTCCTGAGGCAAACAATCACAAGCTCCTTGGTTAAGATTGTAACCACAATGGGGGCATAACCCAGCACAATCCTGACGACAAAGTGGCTTCATCGGAATAGCCAGTAGTGCATACTGACGTATCGCCTCGGTTAAATCAAGGGTATGATGCTCATCAATAGTGAAACAGCCAGGCTCCTCAGGCAAGGGCAGCGAAACACCACTAACCACATCCGTTGTTGGGAAATACTCATCTTCAAAATTTAGCACCAGAGGACAACTAAATAGACCCAAGCAGCGGCTGCAGGTAACTTTGACTTCAGTGTGTAGGTTAGCTTTAGCCAAGATACCCCGGTGGGTACGCATCAGCCTAACCTCACCCTGAACCAGGCTGCCACCTTCACCGATAATATCAATAATCTCACTCATCTTATAATTTCGCATTGAGCCTATAGATGCCTTAAGCTGCTGAGATACATTTATCTGCACTATATCCACTCCCAGCAAAGTCAGCCTATTATAAGCCAAACCCCGTACTTACTGTCAAGCCGAAGAGGGAAAGTTTATCAACCCTACCCCCTTCTTTCCCCTTATTAAGCAAAAATGCTGTTGACATATTCATTTGTAGTAGTATAATGCCAATACACAGGTAAATTCTAGAAATGATAATGGACTTTAGTGGGGAGTCCCGAGGGGGTGTGGAGATGGAAAATATAGATACACTGCCCAAAATTATCAAGAGTAACTGCGAAAAATGGGGCGACAGAACAGCTATGGCCATGAAGAACTTTGGCATCTGGCAGAGGTATAGCTGGAAGGACTACTATGACAGGGTAAAGTATCTCTCCTTAGGCTTAATAAGTCTCGGCCTGGAACCGGGGGAAAGGGTTTGTATCATAGGTGACAATGAACCTGAATGGTTGTGGGGTGAGTTTGCCACTCAGGCGGCGGGGGGTATCGCTACCGGAATCTTCGTCGATTCTATTCCGTCTGAGGTAAAACATATCGCTGCCCACTCTGGGGCTAAATTTGCTATAGTTAACGACCAGGAGCAAACCGACAAGTTCCTTGAAATTAAGGACGAACTGCCATCACTAAAGAAGGTTATTTACTGGGACCCCAAGGGGCTAAGAAACTATGATGAGCCTATTATTATTAGCTTCGCTGAGGTAATGGAGCTGGGCAGAAAGTATGAGGAGACACACCCCGGTCTTTTTGAGCAGAATGTGGAAAAGGGTAACGGGGATGATACTGCCTTTATTTACTATACCTCTGGAACCACCGGCTTACCCAAGGGGGCGGTACTTAGCCACAAAGCCCTGGTAACTACTGCCAAGGGCTTCATTAATCGTTACCCGCTTACTGAAAATGATGACTTAATCTCCAACTTCCCGGCGGCGTGGGTGGGAGACAGCTTCTTCGCCACCATCCCCCATCTACTGACCGGGGCAAGACTAAACTTTCCTGAGGAGCCGGAAACTATTGCCGAGGATACCAGGGAAATCGGTCCCAACTTTGCCATATATGGTCCCAGGCAATGGGAAAGCCTGGTTAGTGAAATACAGGTAAAGATGATTGATGCCAATCCGATAAAGAGGTTCTCTTATCACCTGTTCCTGCCTGTCGGCTATAAGATTGCTGATTATGGCTTTGAGGGTAGAACACCAAACCTATTCTGGCGGGCTCTTTACTGGATAGCCAATGGGCTTCTGTTCCAACCTCTCAAGGATAAGCTGGGGCTAAGTAGGGTGAGGTTTGCCGTTACCGGCAGCTCGGTATTAGCTCTGGATACCTTCAGGCTAATCCACGCTATCGGCATTGAGCTGAGGCAGAACTACGCCGGCACCGAAGCTGGCTTTATCTCCAGCCATGGAAAGGGAGATATCAAATTTGAAAGTGTGGGACGGCCAGCAATTAGCACCGAGGTGAGAGTAGCCGACGATGGCGAACTGCTAGTCAGAAGTGATTGTATGTTTAAAGAGTACTACAAGGACCCGGAAAAGACAGTGGAGACATTGAGAGATGGCTGGTTCCATAGTGGCGATGCTGTCTATGTCAATGAAGAGGGACACCTGATATTCCTTGACCGAGTAAAGGATATGGGAGAGCTGGCTACCGGAGCCAAATATGCCCCCCAATACATTGAGGGCAGGCTCAGGTTCAGCCCTTATATAAAGGATGCTATGGTTATCGGCGGCAAGGATAGGGACTTTGTCTCGGCCATAGTAAACATAGACTTTACTATGGTAGGCAAGTGGGCGGAAAATAATCGTGTCCCCTATACTACCTTCGTTGATTTGTCCCAGAAAAAAGAGGTGGCTGATTTGGTGCAAAAGGACTTGGTTCGGGTGAATGGCTACCTACCTGAGGGGTCAAGGGTCAAGAGATTTGTCCTCCTCCACAAGGAATTTGACCCCGATGAAGCCGAACTCACCAGAACCAGAAAGCTAAGAAGGGGCTTTATGGAGGAACGCTATAAAGACCTGATTGAGGCTATGTATCAAGACAAGGAAGAGGTAAAGGTGGAGGCTCCGGTAACATATCGAGATGGCAGAAAGGGAGTGGTAACCACCGCCATTAAGGTAAGGACTATTTAGGAGGGAGAAAAGCAAATGGCTGAATTCCTTCAATTTACCATTACTGGTCTCAGCGTGGGAATGGTTTATGCCCTGATTGGATTGAGTTTTGCTCTGATTTGGAAAGCCAGCGGGGTAGCCAATCTAGCCTTGGGTGGACTGGTACTAATCTTTTCCTGGTTCACCTATGCCATGCTGGTTCAGGCTGGTCTCCCCTACTGGCTGGGTTTCATTCTTGTTATCGTCTTTGCTCTGGCTGTGGGCTGGCTGATTGAGAGGTTCGCCCTGCGTCCCCTCATTGCCCAGCCTATTTTGTCTCTAATCACCGTAACCCTCGGCGTATTCTACTTCCTGGAGGGGTTAGCCGTTTTCATCTGGCCGTGGATGGTGGATGCTCTACCCCCGTTCTTCCCCATCGAGCCATTCCACTTTGGTCCGGCAGTAGTCCCTCAGGCATATATCTGGGCAGCACTCATATCCCTGATTCTGTTTGGCCTGCTAACCCTCTACTTCAGGTATCACAAGATGGGCATCGCCATGAGGGCAACCGCCGATGACCAATTTGCTGTTCAAGCCTGCGGCATCCCGGTAACCACCATCTTCTCCACATCGTGGATGTTCTCCTGCGTGGTCGCCGCTATCGCTGGCATTCTTATCTCCAGCATTGGTGGCCTTCACTACGGTTTAGTTGAGACTGGTTTGAAATCGTTCTCAGTGGTCATCCTCGGCGGTCTGGATTCCTTCATCGGCTGTATTATTGCTGGACCAATCATAGGTCTGGCTGAAAATATCGGTGGCGGCTATCTCACCCCCTTGGTTTGGGGTGGGCTCAAGGATATCATACCGTTTATTATCATAATAATTGTATTGTTTATTAAGCCATATGGTCTATTTGGTGAAGTCAGGATAGAAAGGATTTAAAATGGGCTTACCCTGCGGCACCCCCAATTATACCTATGCCAAAGATATGGCTATTATGCGAACCAAGACCCACTGGGCACTACTCATCGGTCTATTGGTCTTTGTCTTCACCGCCCCATTATACTGGGGCAACTACTGGTTAGGTGTCGCCAACTTGATTGGCATTACTATAATTGCCGCCATTGGACTAAATATCCTCCTTGGCTACTGCGGGCAATTATCTATTGGTCATGCTGGCTTCATCGCCGTGGGCGCCTATACCGCTGCCATTCTAACCAATGTGTTTGAGCTTCCCTTCCTGGTAGGACTAATCGCTGCCGGGTTTACTGCTGGATTCATCGGGCTTATCTTCGGCATCCCCTCCCTGAGGGTTAAAGGCTTTTACCTGGCAATTGCCACCATTGCCGCCCAGTTTATCATTATCTGGGTTATCAACCACCTGGAGATAACTGGGGGCTTTATTGGTATAGCCGTTCCCTATGCTGACCTGAGACCATTTAGCGATTTTGTCTTTGATAGCGAGGCCAGCCAATTTTATCTTATCATGGTAATTGCCGTTGTGTGTACCTTCTTGGCTAAAAATCTGGCGAGGACAAGAGTAGGTAGAGCCTTTGTTGCCATCAGGGATAATGACCTGGCGGCTGAGGTGATGGGGATTAACCTGTTCGTCTATAAGCTCCTTGCCTTCTTCATTGGCTGCTTCTTCGCCGGAATAGCCGGTTCACTGCTTGCCCACTGGATTGGCTTTATGAACACTGAGCAGTTTTCCCTTATGGAATCTATACTGTATATCGGAATGATAATTATTGGCGGTATGGGCACTACCCTGGGTCCCATCCTGGGCGTAATCTTTATCCGCGTTCTGCAACAGGGAATGATTTTCGTAGCTCCAGCTGTTGAGGCTGCCCTTCCAGCATTACCATCCGGATTTGCCACCGGCTTAGCTCCAATGCTATTCGGGCTGGTAATCGTCCTGTTTTTGATACTTGAGCCGAGGGGGCTGGCACACCGCTGGATGCTGTTTAAGGCTGCCTACCGGCTGTGGCCTTTCTCATACTAGTCTAATGAAGGAGGTGCAGTGAAATGTAATGCTGCATAAAGAGCAGGCAGATTAGATTCTTTAAGGAGGTAAAAATGAAAGGGAAAGGATTACTATTGGTGGGGGTGGTATGCCTGGCATTAATAGTGGCGGCACTACCATTTATGGCAGCTTGTGCTAAACCGGCACCAGCCCCAGCCCCAGCACCAGCCCCAGCACCAAAACCTGAGCATCAGCCGCTAAAGTATGGCATGAGCATATGTGTAACTGGTGTCGCCGCCGAGAAGGGAAGCCCAATGGCGCGTGGTAAGCTAGATGCCATAGAATATATCAATAGAGAGTTGGGTGGTGTAAACGGGCATCCTATTCAGGCGGTATGGTATGACAACGGCTATGATGCTGCCAAGGCAGCCACCATCGTTAAGAAACTGATGGATGATGGTGCCCTGTTCTTCACCACCAACTCGTCCAAGATGATGTCGGTATCTATGGAGATTGCTAATAGGGCTGGGTTTCCGGGCATAGCTTCCTTCAGCTCCCCGGTGTGCACCAATCCACCAAAGCACATCTATGCCCAAATGCCCGACTATGGTGATGACTGGGCAGCCTTTGCCGGCTACTATATGAAGAACATCTGGAAGGGCACCGGAAAGCCCAAGATGGCACTCCACCTGCTCAATAACCCCACCGGTTTCGGGTCTCGGGATGCAGCTATTTGTCTGGCTGATGAGCTGGGAATTGAGATTGTAGCCACCGAAGAGCATACCGCTACCACCATATCTGAGATGGAGAGCATGACCCGAATTAAGGCGAAAAACCCGGACGTCCTGTTCATCTCCAGCACCCCGGCACCCACCGCCGTGGTCATCAAGAATGCTTATGAGCTGGGTATGTATCCGGGAATAGTTATTGGTTGCGCCCATGCCAGCTACACCAAAGCCCTGGTTGACATCGCTGGAGCTGATATTGTTGAGGGTGTTTATGGTGTATTTCCTACCGTAAATTGGGGTGATGATGTACCCGGTATGGCCAAGATGACCGAATACTGCAAGAAGCTGTCCCTCAGGTATCACGGAAATATGGACTACATCACCTCCTGGGCAGAAGCTCTTATCGGTGCTGAAATCTTGAGGCTGGCTGTGGAGAGCGTCGGCTATGATGTGCTAGCCAAAGGAGACAAAGCGGCATGGGAAGCTGTGGAGAAGAACGGCATCCAGAAGCTGGACTATGATGTCGAAGGTCTCCATGGTCCGGCAAAGTATACCCCTGGTGACAACAGGCTGGACAAGTCAGTCAGGGTCTTCGTGGTTAAGGATGGTGCAATCACCCCGGTAAGTGACTGGATTGAGGCATCACGGATACCATACGAGAACTTCCCTGATAAGTTCCCTTGGGCTAAGCCATAATAAGTAATAATCGGGTAGGAGCCCCTGCCTAAGTGGGGGCTCCTACGGAGAGGTTAAATATGCTCAGGCTAAATAACATTGAGGTTACCTACCTCAATGTGATACGGGTGTTGCATGGCGTCTCTATGGAAGTCGGCGATGAGGGTATTATTGCTCTGTTAGGGGCTAATGGCGCCGGTAAAACCACTACCCTCAAGGCAATATCCGGTCTGTTACATATTGAGGAGGGGGAGGTAACCGATGGTAGCATTGACTGGAATGGGGAGAGAATAGATAAAAAGCCTGCCCAGGATATAGCCAAGCTGGGTATTATTCAGGCACTGGAGGGACGAAGGGTCTTCGGGCATCTGACTGCTGAAGAGAATCTGATGGTTGGTGCCCATTACCGCACTGACCGAGTAGCAATCAAGAGAGACCTGGAGATGGTCTACCACTATTTTCCCAGACTGAAGGATGTTCGGCATAATACCGGTGGCTACCTCTCTGGAGGCGAGCAGCAGATGCTGGTCATAGGTCGGGCGATGATGTCTGCCCCCAAGCTGATGCTGCTTGATGAGCCATCACTGGGTCTGGCACCAATGCTGGTCGAAGAAATATATGAGATTATAAAGCGGTTTAATACCGAGCAGAAAACCTCCGTTCTCCTCGTCGAGCAGAATGTCAGGATTGCCCTCAGTATCGCCGATTATGGCTATGTTATGGAAAATGGTCGGGCTGTCCTTGATGGTCCGGCAGATAAACTTAGAGATAATGAGGATGTGAAGGAGTTTTACATGGGGCTATCAGCGGTAGGAGCTAAAAAGAGCTACCGCGAGGTAAAGCACTATAAGCGACGCAAGAGGTGGCTGTAATGTCAGAAATGGGCGAATTTTTCGATGAACTAGAAATAATGTCACCCCAAGAAAGGGAGACGTCTCTTAACCAGAAGTTATCCCAGACTATAGACTATGCCTACCACAATGCCCCATCGGTAAAGGAAATCTTTGATAGGGCAGGGGTTAGCCCGTCTCAGATTGGCACTATCAAAGACCTGGAAAGGCTGCCTATCACCAGGAAGACGCAGCTAATAGAGCTACAGAAGTCAAAGCCACCCTACGGTGGCTTTTTAACCATCCCACCTGAAGATGTCAGCCGAATATTTATCTCACCAGGTCCTATCTATGAGCCACTCTTTACCGAAAATATTAAGTGGTTTGCCAAATCATTCTATGCCGCTGGTTTTAGAAAGGGTGATATAATACTAAACTCGTTCACATTTCATATGTCTCCGGCGGGTGCTGTATTTCATGAAGCCACTAGAGATATCGGCGCTACCGCTATACCTATGGGGGCGGGGAACACTGAGGCTCAGATTCAAACTATGCATGACTTGAAGGTTACTGGATATGTCGGCACTCCCAGCTTCCTGATGACTATTATTAAACGGGCTGAGGCTATGGGCTATAACTTCCGCCAGGATTTTGCCCTACAGCGTGCCTGGTTTATCGGTGAAATGCTCCCCGCCTCGTTGAGAAGAAGCTTTGAGGAAGATTATGGAATCTCTACGGCACAAGCCTATGCTGTTACCGAGCTTGGTGGTGCCCTTGCCTACGAATGCAACCAGAAATCTGGGATGCATCTTATGGATGAGTATATAATAGAAATAGTTGACCCCGAGACAGGGAAACAGCTAACCCCAGATGAGGTAGGTGAAATAGTGGTAACCCCGCTCCTTAATAAAATATGGGGGCTAATCCGCTACGGCACCGGTGATATGTCATCAATTACCACCGAGCCTTGCCCCTGTGGTCGGACATCAAACCGGCTGGTTGGTATCGTGGGTAGAACCGGCGACGCAGTTAAAGTGAGGGGTATGTTTGTC
>SDBU01001289.1_pt1 | contig 36281 bp, 28 predicted proteins | sample 2277071 | NCBI WGS metagenome assembly SDBU01 (sample SAMN10397929, study PRJNA504765) | marine sediment metagenome | isolation source: marine sediment core GS08_GC12, 126 cmbsf | place: Arctic Ocean: Gakkel Ridge, Loki's castle | collected 2008 | reverse complement strand
GGGCACAATCAGGGCTCTCATCACTTGCCTATCCCCGGTTTTGAAGCTCCGTGGCACTTCCAGACCTGCTCAGAACCCGGTTTTCGGCTGAGTCTCTAGTACGCGCGTTTATGCGAGATCAATGCTCATTTATGATATATACTAACACGCCGCTGGGGCTGTGTCAACCGTTCCAGGGTGAAGGGTGTTGAAGAAAGGTCTGGGAGTAGGGGCGGGTTTCAAACCCGCCCCTACAAACTGATAGTCCTACGGACAAAACGCAAACGACTGGTACAAGCTCTATGCAACAGCACAACTGTTGCGGCGGAAGCGTGAATTGCCGGCGTTTTTCCACACCCTGCCAGGCTGTTGGGAAAAGTCGGCGCGATCTCAAGGTAGCTGCTACATATAGTATGCTATCGTCCAGGTTTGGCTGCATGTAGTATGTGTGCCAATTAGCCGAAGCGTTTTCCGATTCTTTCCTCTACCCCATTGACACATGATCAAGAATGTGCTATGTTGAGACTGAAAGTGCGAGAATGGCTCATTGCTGAGCGCTTTCTGCGGTTTCATGGTTTTTCGCTATCAGATTCTTTGATCTGTCAGTGCGTGCAACTCGCCTTGGTTTCTCTTTGCTCTACAGGGGATGTGTCTTGTGTTGGGTTATGAGCGTCGCCAATACATTCGGCAACTGATCACAGATCGCCAGCGGGCCACCGTGGCCGAACTTGGCGAGATGCTCAAGGTCAGCGCTTCCACCATCCGCCGCGATCTCAATCAGCTTGAGCAGGATGGGGTTCTGCAACGCTGTTATGGGGGTGCCGTGGCAAGCGGCGCCATGCAAGCAGCCGCTGAACCCCCTCTCGTGGCGCGTGCATCCGAGCAGATCCAGGAGAAACGCCTCATTGGCCGGGCCGCTACGGCTCTTGTAAAGGATGGCGAGACCGTGTTTATCGGCGGAGGCACCACGACGCCCGAGGTCGCCCGCCACCTTCGGGGACGCAGGGGGCTCACCGTTCTCACCAACGCGTGGAGAATCGTCGGCTTGCTCCTAGATGATCCGGATGTCACCCTGGTGGTGGTTGGTGGGATCGTCAGGCGATCGGAATTGTCTTTCGTGGGGCCACTGGCCGAGAAGGCGCTGCACGATCTGCGGGCCGACAAGGTGATCATGGGCATTCGGGCGATCCACCCAAGATTTGGCCTGACTAACCATGCGTTGATGGAGAACCAGACCGATCGAAGCATTGTTCGCTGTGCTCCAGAGCTGATAGTGGCGGCTGATCACACCAAATTCAGTCGGGTTGCCCCGAGCTTTGTGGCGCCTGCTGTTACGGCCATGAAGGTCCTGGTCACCGACCATCAGGCGCCGCCAGAGATCCTGGCCAAGCTGCGGGACCTTGGCGTTCGCATCGTGCAAGCACCAACATCCTGCATTCCAGACCGCTCGGAGGAACCATGAGTCAGCGAGGGGAGCATACCTATCAGGAGATCATGAGTCAGCCAGAGGCGTGGGCTGAAGCTATCGAGGTGGGCCATTCGGCCCAAAGTGCTCTGGACCGTCTCTGGCAAGAATCGGGGGCAAGGGACCTGCTCTTCACAGGTTGTGGGTCCACCTACTATCTGAGCTTGGCGGCGGCCGCTGTTGCGCGTGAGGTCGGGCTGGCGGCTCGGGCCATGCCAGCATCGGAGGTTTGGCTGTTTCCTCATCTGACCGGAGGGCGCCCGGGGCATAGTCTTCTGGTTGCAGTTTCGCGCTCTGGGGAGACGTCGGAAACCCTGCAGGCTGTGGAAGCCTTCCGTCATGCCAAGGGCAAGATGGCCGTCGCTGTCACCTGCTATCCAAGCTCTTCTCTGGCCCAGCGGTGCGATGCGACCCTGGCCGTGCCTGGCGCCCAGGAAGTCAGTGTGGCTCAGACCCGTTCCTTCGATAGCATGCTTATCCTGTGCCAGATGCTAGTTGGCGCGCTGACGCGCGAGGCAGGTTCTCAGCATCGACTCGATGCCCTGCCTGATCTGGGTCGCCGGTTGATTGAATCGTATGGCTGGCTGGCCGCCAACCTGGGTGAAGAGTCGTTGATTCAGCGGTTTTTCTTCCTGGGGAATGGTCCCCGCTACGGTCTCGCCTGTGAGGCGATGCTGAAGATGAAGGAGATGTCGCTTTCCCATAGTGAGGCGTATCACACCCTCGAGTTCAGGCACGGGCCCAAGTCGATGGTGAACGAGGAGACCTTGGTCATCGGACTGCTCTCCGACCAAGCCCGCACTCAGGAAAGCGCGGTCTTGGCGGAGATGAAGCAACTGGGTGGCCGGACGCTGGCACTTACTGATGGAGGGGGGGCAGTGCAATTGGGCGGGGCTGATCACCAGGTCCGCCTGGAGTCTGGGCTGCCAGAGTCGGATCGCCTGGTTCTCTACTTGCCAATCCTGCAACTGCTGGCCTACTATCGAGGCATGGCCAACGGCCAAGATCCAGATCGGCCGCGAAACTTGACCTCGGTCGTTGCCCTGTAAGGCAGGCAGATGAAGAATACGAATGCTAGCTCACATCTAACAAGGGAGATGTTGCACGACAAACTCCGCCAATCGAGTAAGGTCCCATGTCCAAGTCGTTGACGTCTCGGGAGCGCATGTTGCGTGCTCTCAAACAACGAGAAGTAGATCACGTGCCCTGCGCCTTCATGGCCTTTTCGGCAATGCGTGGCCGTTGCCAGGATCCCTATGAGGTGGTTGAGAGAGAGATAGCCATGGGGCTAGACAGCATGCTCTTCATACCCTCGGCCTGGCGGAACGAGCGCCCCAACCATCCCGACTTGCGAGGTTTACCGGTGCGGCTGTCCGTCTCGGTGGAGACGGAACTATGGCTGGAGCAGACTTCCGGCAGACAGTTTCCTGTACTGCACAAGGCGTATCACACGCCGGCGGGAACTTTGACAACCCTTGTCAACAAGACCGATGATTGGCCTCATGGCAACTTTGTGCCGTTTGTGGATGACTATCAAATCCCGCGAGCTATCAAGCCTCTGGTGGAAACTCGGGCCGACCTGGATGCACTCAGAACGATGTTGCTGCCACCGAGCGACACGGACATCAAGGCCTTTCGTGCTGAGGCCGGGCTCGCCCATGATTTCAGAGACAAGCACAGAGTCCTCTTGGCCGGCGGATGGGGAGTCGGCGCCGACATGGCCGCATGGCTATGTGGGCTGGAGAATGTCATCATAATGGCTGTGGACGAGCCCGATCTGCTGAAAGACCTCCTATCGCTGATCGAGGGTTGGAACGCGAGGCGTATGAGGGTGATTCTGAAGGCAGGAGTAGACCTCTACATCCGCCGGGGCTGGTATGAGGGCACAGATTTCTGGTCGCCCAGGCTCTACAAGGAGTTCCTCTTGCCCATCATCAAGCGGGAAGCCGAGCTTGCCCATGAATCTGGGATCTCATTTGGCTACATCATGACCACGGGTGCGCTCCCCCTGCTGGATAGCATCCTCGAGGCGGGCGTCGATGTGCTCATCGGCGTCGATCCCCTCCAGAGCGGCCAGCATCCCCTCCAAACCATGCGCGACAAGCTGGGGGGGCGGGTGTGTCTGTGGGGTGGTGTGAACGGGGCCATTACGGTCGAAGAGGGATCTGCAGACGAGGTAGGCCAGGCTGTGGCTCACGTGCTAGAGGTGATGCGTGGAGTGAACGGGTTCATTCTTTCTCCGGTAGACAACGTTACTGAGATTACGCTGAAGGCATGGCGCAATGTGGATGCATTTGTGCGGACGTGGAAGCAGCTTCGAAGGGGGACGACCTGTGGCGATGACCCTGCGTGAACGACTGCTCACGGGGCTGCGGGGAGGCAAGCCAGATCGCATCCCCTGGAGCATCTATGCCTGGCTTCTCCCGGAGACTCCAGCCGCCCATGAGTTGCATGCCAAGGGCCTGGGGTTGATGGGTGCGGCGCGTATCTTCCGCCCAGTCTACACCGACGTCGCGATCGCGGAGACGCGCAAGACCGTGGACGGCAGGACGTACATCACGACCCGCATCGAGACCCCCGTAGGTACCCTGGTCCAGAAGTCAGCTACCGAGTCTGGTTATGGCACAGCTTACATACGGAAGTACTTTATCTCTGACCCAGAAGACTACTCTATAGCAGACTTTGTCTGCAAGCACACATCCTTCGAGCCCATCTTTGAGCCCTGGTATGAAGCCGACGCTCAAATGGGGGATGGCGGCATCGTGATCGGCGAGATCATGCCCATCCCGATTCTTGAGCTCATGGTCGCCTGGATGGGTACTCAGGGTCTCGCAGAGGGGATTTACCTCTATCGGGACCGCTTTGATGCACTGATTCATGCCCTCGATCGGCACTACGATCGCCACATCGAGTTTGCGGCCGACTGTCCGGCCGAGATTATCTGGTTTCCCGACAACGTGACCGGGAGCATCGTCTCGCCCAAGCTGTTCGAGCGTTACTGCGCCCCCGTCTATGCGCGCGCCATGCGGATCATGCGCGCCGCAGGAAAGATACCTATTGCCCACTATGACGGCTCGAACCGGCCTCTGTTGCAGTCGTTGGCCCAGACAGATCTGCCGGTCATCGAGGCTTTTACGCCTCCGCCGATGGGCGATCTCAGCATCGCAGAGGCCAAAGAGGCCTGGCCCAACAAGGTGATCTGGGTGAATTTCCCTGGCAACTACTTTCTCGAAACGGCGGAGGTCATCGAGACCTATACGCTCGATCTTTTGAGGAATGGTGCGCCTGGGGGGCGACTGATGATCGGCTGTACAGAGGACTTTCCGGTGGGCGAATTCCAAAAGACCTTCAGTGCCATTGGCCGGGCCATGGCTCTCTACGGGAGCTATGAGTGGTAGCGCGGGAACGCGGCGATTTCCTCTGCATGGCTGTCCGGGCTGCAAACGCGGCCTGGTATGCCGACAGCTTGGACTGAAAGCATCGTAAGGGAGGAATGGGGAGATGACGGTTGCAACTGCGGCCAAAAGGAGTTGGTTCCAAAAGTGGCAGACGCCTGCCATCCGAGAGGCCCTGACCTTTTACTTTTGCGTCTCCCCTTGGGTGCTTGGCTTTGTCCTTTTCACCGCGGCCCCCATGATTGCGTCAGTTTGGTTTGGCCTCACCGATTGGAACTTTATTTCCCCCCCTTCCTTTACTGGCGTAGGGAACTATGTTAGACTGATCAATGATCCTCTCTTCGTCAAGAGTTTGGTCAACACCGCCTACTATACATTTGCCAGCGTGCCGCTGGGTTTGATTGGAGGTTTGCTGGTGGCCCTGCTCATGAACCAGAACCTCCCTGGCATCACTGTCTTTCGAACGATATACTATCTGCCCTCCGTCGTATCGGGCGTCGCGGTGGCAATGCTCTGGAAGTGGATCTTTGACCCGAACTATGGCATGCTCAACGAAGCGCTCAGACTCGTTGGCATCCGTGGGCCCCAGTGGATCTATAGCATACAATGGGTTGTTCCTTCCTTTGTCATCATGAGCTTGTGGGGCGTGGGGGGCGCCATGATCATCTACCTGGCAGGCCTGCAGGGGGTGCCGACGGAGTTGTACGAGGCTGCCTCGCTGGATGGGGCAGGTCCGTGGCGCAAACTGTGGACCATCACCATCCCGATGATCTCCCCCGTCATCTTCTTTAATCTCATCATGGGCGTCATCGGCTCCTTTCAGATCTTTACCTCTAGCCTCATCATGACTCAAGGTGGACCCGCCAATGCCAGTTTGTTCTATGTGCTATACTTGTACAGAAATGCCTTTGCTTACTTTGATGCAGGATACGCTTCAGCGTTAGCATGGGTTCTGTTTATCATCATCATATTGTTCACCTTTCTCACATTTAGATCTTCGGCTCTATGGGTCTACTACGAGGGGAGCGTGAAAAAGTAATGGATGCGACCGTACGCGAGGGGAGGGTTTCAGCCTCCACACGAGCAGTGGTAGGCCGCAAGCGTTCCGCCAGGTGGATCTTGACCAAGATAGTGCTGCCGACATCTCTCTACGCGGTTCTGCTGGCTGGTTGCATTCCTTTTCTGGCCCCTTTCCTCTTTATGCTGTCCACCTCGATAAAGGGTCGGGCAGAGATCTTTATCGTGCCGATCCGCTGGATACCCAAGAGGCCCATGTGGAGCAACTATGGGGAGGCCCTCTACGGATACCTGCCCTTCTATGTCTATATGTGGAACACGATCAAGGTAGTCGCGGGATGTATGGTAGGCGACGTGTTGCTGTGCAGTCTGGTTGCGTACGGCTTTGCACGTCTGCGGGCTCCCGGGCGCGAGGTCCTGTTCATGCTGGTGCTGAGTACTATGATGCTCCCGGGACAGGTTCTTCTGATTCCCACCTACGTGTTGTTCAAGTACATGCGTCTGATAGGCAGCCTCTGGTCGCTGATTCTGCCGAACCTGCTGGCGGGAGGGGCCTTTTACATCTTTCTTTTCCGACAGTTCTTCCAGACCATCCACCCAGAGCTGAGCGATGCTGCCAAGGTCGATGGTTGTAGCTTGTTGGGCACTTACTGGAGGATCTTTATTCCCATCTCGAAACCGGTCTTTATCACTGTGGCCATTTTCTCCTTCTTTGGCCAGTGGAACAGCTTTCTATGGCCGCTCATTCTCATAGGGGGTGAGCCGAAGAACCTCACGGTCGCTCTCGGGTTGCGGCGTTTTCAGGGTGCACACAGCGTCGAATGGGGTCTGCAGATGGCTGCCTCAGTGATGGCCCTGGCTCCCTGCCTGATTCTGTTCTTCGCAGCTCAGCAGTACTTTATGCAGGGCGTCGTCATCACGGGAGTCAAGGGCTAGAGGGGTCGGTTAGCACAGCAGTGAGCAAAAGGGTCGTGACCAGGCGATGACAGGCATGTGGGGATGGGCAGCATCGAACCATTTGCAGAGCCAGCTCGTTGCTGGCCCCAGTTGTTGCTCTGGAGAGGAGGTGTATAGGGAAAGAAGAGTGGGACGTCTTTGTTGCAGGAGATCGCTTTGCTGCTCACCGAAGTGGTGTGGCGGCACAAGTAGCTGGCTACGACCAGCTCAATTCGAGGAGGCACACAGGTGAGAGATCAAACAAATCGCGGACTGACGCGCCGACACTTTCTCAGAGCAGCCGTCGGACTGGCCGGCGTGGGCGTACTTGCTGCCTGCCAGCCCAAGGTTGTCGAGGTCGAGAAGGTTGTCACCAAGGTAGTAAAGGAGGTCGTGGAAAAGGAGATCACAGTCGCACCCGCTCCAGTTGAGGTGGAGACCATCAACGTCTACGAGTGCTGTTGGGCTGAGGAGCACATGAAAGCGGGAGGAGCGCTCTATCGCCAGTTCGAGGTAGCCCATCCGAACATCAAGGTAGATGATTTCTGGCCCTTTGGTGACCCTGGCTGGATGGAGACTCTGTTGGCCCAGACAGCGGCTGACGAGCCGATCGACGTCATCTGGTGGTGCGCCTCGCATCACAAGTTCGCCGAGGAAGGCAGGCTCCTGGATTTGCAGCCACTGGTCGATGCGGATATCACCGGCTTCACCCTGGATGACTTCCAGGCTACTGGCGTAGATTTCTGCTACGATCTCCCCAACCGCCAGGGCGTGCTCTGGGGGGTACCGACGAACTATGCGACCGTCTTGCTGTGGTACAACATGGACATGTTCGATGCCGCAGGCGTGGACTATCCCACGAATGACTGGACCTGGGAGGATGCCTTAGAAGCAGCCAAGGCAATAACCAAGGACACCGACGGGGATGGCACACCCGACGAATGGGGAATACGAGTCGGCATAGACAGTTGGCGGTGTGAGCCAGTCGTCAGGTCGTTCGGTGGCGGTTACGTGGAAGTTGACGGCGCCGGGTGCTTGCTCAACTCGGCGGAAAGCGTGGCCGGGCTAGAGTTCCTGCAGGATCTCATGATCAAGCACAAGGTGGCCCCCTCCGCTGCCGACGAGGCGGCGATGGGCAGCACGGCCATGTTCAACAGCAACAAACTGGCCATGCTGGTCAACCCGGAATGGGGCCTCAGGGAGCATCTGCCAGCCCACGAGTCGGAAGGCCTCAACTTTGGCGTGGTGCTCTTGCCAAAGGGACCAGCGAAACGCGACACCAACTACTGGGCTGGCGTCAGCTCGTTGACCAGCCATGCGAAGGGGTCGGCGGCCGCGTGGGAAGTGCTCAAGTTCATCGTCAGCGACCAGTATCAGCGCACGATGACGGTGTTCATTCCCGAATCGCCAGCGGCCAGGATCGAAACGGCGATGTATGGATGGCTCGACTACCATACCTATCCAGACGACAGGTCGGCGCTGGTAGAGAGCCCCAAGTATGGGAAGCAGTATTTCAGGATTGCCCGGTATGGCAAGGAGATGGAGGACATCATCGCGCCTGCCTTGGACCCAGTGTGGCTGGGAGAAGCGGCTCCCGGAGAGGTGGTTGCCGACATCTGCACCAATGTCGATGCGAAGATAAAGGAGCTAAGATCCTAGCATCGACACCATAAAGGTCGCCGGAGGGAAGGCGAGGTCCGTTGTGCTTGCCTTCCCTCCCAGGGGCGGGAGCCGGGGCGAGGCGATCGCTCTCTGTCTGTCTAGGGACATTTCGGGCGATAGGCCACAAGGTGGCCAGGGTCGCATCGTACAGTGACGACGGGCATCTGTGAGGACGCAGACACGCGGGTTGACCCCTGTGCGTACCCGGTGCTTTTCTCCTGATGAGACCAACACCAGGCGTTGCTGGCCGAGGTCTTGACTCACCAAGACTTGAATCTGGCTGCCACGTGTCACCATGAGAAGGCAGACGTCCGTGGCAGCTAGGTTCAGGGCGCTATGGGGATTCAGACTAGTGTACCAAGGCGATAGTTGGCCAAGGACTGGCATCAGGCCCTCGGTCGTGCGAAAACGGCTCAAGCCGATATTGCAAGAGATCGACTCTGGCATCACGTCGGAAAGGACGAACAGCTATGCCCAGCAAGAAGATTGTCTGTCTCGGTGCCGGAAGCGGCTATTTTGCCAGAGCTTTGGGTGACCTTGCCGTGGCGGAGGGACTGAGCGGGAGCGAGGTTACCCTCTACGATATTGACGTGGAAAAATGCGAGTTGATGGAGAGGCATGGGAGGCGGCTGGCGAACCTAAGCGGCACGGGCCTTCGCGTGCGGGCCTGCACGGATCTGGCCGACGCCGTAGACGGTGCGGATTTCGCTATCTCCTCCATCGGCGGGGCTGGCGAGTCAATAGGCAGGGTGTACGATACTGGATTCCATCTGCAGGATATCCTGATTCCCGCCGATTATGGGATCTATCAGATCGTGGGCGACACCGGCGGGCCGGCCGGCATGATGATGGGCCTGCGCAGCATACCCATATACCTTGATATCTGCCACGAGATGGAGAAGCGATGTCCAGATGTCATCCTTTTCAATCATTCCAACCCCATGGCGGCCCTCTGCCGGGCCATGAACAAGTATAGTGAGATCAACGTAATCGGCATTTGCCACGGCGTGCAGATAGGCATCCGACACGTAGCCAAGGTTTTGGGCATACCTGCAAGAGAGCTCGAGACGGTGTGGATCGGCACCAATCACTACTACTGGTTTACGCGCATTCGGCACAAAGGAGTGGATATTTATCCAAGCGTGCGGCGCGAGATGGCGGCCCTGGAGTCCCCTCCGGGCGAAATGATGGCTCAGAAACTTTCCCAGGTCTATGGCTACCAGATCGTTTACCCCGAAGATGATCACATCGTCGAATTCTACCCGTTCCTCGCCCAGCTACCCGATGGCGACAGCCTGCCCTACGGGCTCAAGTCGTGGCTCGGCGAGGGCGGCTACACCTCCCCGGACCTCGGAAAGGCCTCACAGCTATCCGAGGCGGAAAAGAAGACGCAGAGGCAACAGGCCCTTCTCGAGTATGGCCAAAATCTGGCCAAGATCGAACTTCCTGAGGGACCTTCAGATCCTCTTATGGGTGAGGGACTCGCCAGTCTGATCGAATCCATCGCCTCTGGAAGACGTGGGGTCTACATAGTCAATATCCCCAACAGGGGAGCGGTGTCCAACTTGCCCGACTATGCCGTGCTCGAGTTGGAGGGCGTCACCGACTCTTGTGGGGTGCGAGCGGTGCATGTGGGCGAGGCTCCCATATCGCTGATGGGGCTCCTGCAAAAGAGAATCGCCTGGCAGGAACTCGTTGCCGACGCAGGTGTAAAGGGTGATCGCAACCTCGCTCTGCAGGCCCTGCTGCTTGACGAGATGGCCATCAGGCCTGAGAAGGCTGAGGCGATGCTGGATAGGCTGCTTGCAGCTTCTCGTGAGATGCTGCCACAATTCAGCTAGCTCGCTCATCGTCGCGCTGGACGTGCAGGTGGTGTCACTCAACGATTGCCGGGCTGTCTGGCAGCCGCAGAGCCGGGAGAGAACAGGATGAACATTCGAGATAGAGTGCTGGCAACTGTGACTCGGACTGCAGAGACAAGAGTGCCGTGGACCACATACCGTGGTCTGCTGCCAAGGGGTCAAGCCGAGCGAGAGTTGAGGGAAGCGGGACTAGGCCTACAAGTGCAGGTGCCAGTATACACCATCGAGTATCCGCACGTGGAGATCGAGCGTCGCGAGGTGCCCTACAAGGGCGCGAGAATGATCCGCGTTACCTACCACACCCCAGTGGGCGATGCCCACTTGGTCCAGGACAGGAATCCGGCCGCCTATGGCAGCTTCTGGACTGCAGAGCCTCTCATAAAGAGCGTCGTCGATGCCAAGGTTATGCGCTATGTGATCGAGGATGGCGAATACGAGGATAATTTTGAGGTCATCCGTCGCACGCAGGAACAAATAGGCGGAGACGGTATCGTTCTGGGGTCTGTGGGACTCTCTCCTTTTCAGCAGTTGGTTCACCCAGCCTGGCTGGGCATGGATGGCGTGTCCTATTGGCTGGTGGATCATAGGTCGGAGTTTGACGGCCTCATTGAGGCGCTCACTGAGAAGATGGACAAGATCTACGATCTAGCCACGCGGGCCCCAGTGAAGCTGATTCACAGCGATGAAAACGTCACCGCGCTGATGGAGGGACCACGCATATTCAACCGCTACCATCTGCCCTTCTATGAGCGCTTCGTACCCAGACTCCATGAAGCGGACAAGCTCTATGCGACCCATTTCGATGGCTCAATCTATCCTCTTAGGCACTCGATCGCAGAGAGCCCCATCGACATCGTTGAGGCGTTTACGCCTCCCCCGATGGGCGATTTCTCTGTTGCCGATGCCAAGAAACTTTGGCCTGAGAAGGTTATTTGGATCAACTTCCCGGGGAACATATTCCTCGACGATCGGACTGCAGTTGCCGAGTACACGGCAGGTCTGCTGGCGGAGGCCGCGCCAGGCGGCCGGTTCGTGCTGGGCATTACCGAGAACATACCTGAACATGCTTGGAAGAGTGGCCTGGGAGGCATCGCCGATGGCTTTCGCAAGTTCTATGGTGCGAATCAGAGTGAATAGCGGTCGGGTCGGCAGCAAACAGCGGTCACCATGAGACCCTGGCCTTACTCTGGGTGGCAAGACGGCGAGCTGATGCCACTGCCAGCCTGGAGACGAGACGCCCTGGGCTGGCGTTGCTGTCTGCGGTAGCGAGAGCGCAGATGTGAGCGGGGGAGAAGCGGGGAAGGGGATAACGCGATGAAGCAGCACTCGTCGAGAGAGCGGATGCTGGCAGCCCTAAACTGTCAAAGCACCGATTACGTTCCATGCGAGTTCATGATCTTCACGGGGTTGCGGGCACGTTGTGCCGATAGTTTCGAGCTGGTCGAAAGAGAGTTGGAGATGGGCCTAGATGCACGGGTGAACATCTCGGACTTGGCCATTAGCTTCGATCCAGAGGTCTCGACCAAGCAGTGGAAGGAGAACGTGCCCGGAGAGAGATGGCCGCTTCTGCATAAGGAATACCGCACTCCCGCTGGCAAATTGCAGACGGTGGTCAGGCAAACCGAAGACTGGCCTTATGGTGACAGCGTGCCCTTGTTCGGGGACTACCTGGCCGCGCGGTCCAAGAAGTATCTGGTCACCTCACCAGCAGATCTTCCCGCTTTGCGTTATCTTTTCGTTGAGCCCAGTCGCGAGGTCATCGAGGGATTCCGCGTCCGATCCTCTCGAGCGAAAGCCTTCGCCCAGGAACGAGACCTCTTGCTTTGTGGGGGATGGTTCGGCTTTGATAAGCCGGATATCAACGAGATCGGGCACGATAGCATGTGCATGGGAATAGACGCCTTGATGTGGCTCTGTGGTCCGCAAGCGCCACTGCTGTGGGCCTATGATGATCCGGGCTTCCTAGAGGAACTTGTTTCCATCATCGCCTTGTGGAATCGACGCCGATTGGAGATCACTCTTGATGCCGAGGTCGATATGGTCATAAAAAGGGCGTGGTATGAGGGGACAGATTTCTGGTCGCCAGCTTTGTACTCGCACTTCATCGCCCCGGTCCTACAGGCAGATGTCAATCTAGCCCATCAGGCAGGCACCAAGTTTGGCTACATCATCACCAGTGGCATGATGGGTATCATGGATGATGTGCTGGAGATACACCCCGATGCCATAGTGGGCGTTGATCCTGTTCAAGGCAAAGGAACGACCCTGGAGTCGGTTCAGCAAAAAGTGAACGGACGCCTTTGTCTCTGGGGAGGAGTAAACAGCTTCTTGACCCTCGAGCGAGGATCCACTCAGGAGGTAAGGGTCGCAGTCGAGAAGGCGATAGCAATTCTGGGCAAGAGTGGAGGCTTCGTGCTTTCACCGGTGGACAATGTGCGCGAGCTAACGCCTGCCGTCAAAGACAACCTGAAGACCTTCATCGATACCTGGAAGGCCAACCGGTACCTGTAGACAAGACTATTGTTCATGGGCACGACCGCAGTAACCGATCGCCGACGTAGGCATCCATTGTCAGGAGCCATGAGCATCTCCCAAATCTAGTTGAGAGTTCCGGTAGCTCTCTCGCGGCATTATCCGTCGTGCGGCAGCCGCTTGCAGAAAGCGAGTTGACTCGTGTTGGTCTGGCTTCGCCACGGCCACCTCGCAGGTCTGGTTTTCCGTGCCTGCGGCATGTCTTCGACCTTTCGCCACCTCCCCTTCTTCCCTCAAGGCAGCTTCAGGCATCCATAGAGACTTGCACCCCATGTGGGGCACTTGTACCCCATGCGGGGCACGTGTACCCCATGATACGACGGAAGTGGTTCTCGGTCTCAAGGTATGCCGCCGCTGCCCAGCGAAGGATGATTTTCGTGTCTCGCCAGCGGGTCACACGTCGTGTTCGCAGTCGCAAGCCCGCGACAATATGCTGGCCTTCTATGCTAGCACCACGTACTATGGGGAGTCCAGCTGGTGGTCAAAGAAGGATGGGGAATGGTATCTGATAACTAAGGGCCATCCAGTGGACACAACAGATGTCACCATCCGAGTCGCAGTCAAAGATGATCTTTACACCGCTCACGTCGACGGTCAGCGATGGCTGTCCATAAACGACCCAACCTTCGAGACGGGGCGCGTTGGACTGGGCTTGCATTGCGACAGCGACTCCAACTGCAACTCAGTTGAGTACTTCAAAGTCGAACCTCTCTACGATTGATCATTGCCAACTGGTATGAAACTGGCAAGAACCGGGCATGGCAATTTGACAGAGGCCGCTTTACCAATAGAATAGGTTGTGTCCGTTGTGCAACTGACTCGTGGGGAAAGGTCGAAGTCAGTTGGTCGCAAACCAGGGTCTATGGGCCGCTAGCTCAATTGGCAGAGCTACTGACTCTTAATCAGTGGGTTCCAGGTTCGAGTCCTGGGCGGCTCATCGGGTTGGGACTCTAAGCTGGTTTGGACTAGACCTGCCTCAGAAAAGCCCTTGGCTCTGTGAGCGGGCGCAAGGCATGGGGCACGGTCCTCTCGGCTGGGGTCCGGGTTCTTGGGCACGCTGGGGAAGTGTCGGAACTGGCAGACGAGCGTGATTTAGGATCACGTGGAGCGATCCGTGAGAGTTCAAATCTCTCCTTCCCCACTCCGCCAGGAGAGGGTGTGTACTCTCTGGGCTTTGCCGCGCCTTGCGCTGCCATCGGAGAGTCGCGAGGTGGGGTCTCAAGCTCGGCTCCATATCAACTAGCTGGTTCTCGGCGCTGGTCCGTGAGCCAGCGTTTTGGCGTATGAGGGATTCCGCCTCCTGGCTTTTAGCCCTGTGAGTGCCTTGTGGTATAATGACGTTGCCTGTGAGGAGGGAGGGTTGAACGTTGAAGGTCACAACCGAGACAGCAGGGACCAGAGAGGTCCTGCTGACCATTGAGCCAGATCCCCAAGACGTTCAGAGAGCACTGCAGCAGGCGGCACGCCAGATCTCTCGCCGGCGCCCCTTGCCAGGCTACCGTCCGGGCAGGGCTCCCTACGGACTGGTTGAGCGTGTCTTTGGCCGCGAGGCCATTCTTTCTGAAGCGCTGAACGACATGGCCCCCAAGCTCTATCGCGAGGCTGTAGAGCAGGTCAGTATCGAGCCATTTGAGCAAGGGCAATTGGAGCTCGAATCTGCGGACCCCGTGGTGCTAAAGGTCAACATCCCCCTTGTTCCTCTGGTAGCTCTGGGCGACTACAAGATCTTGCGCATCGACCCCGAGCCAGAAGTGTCGATTACCGAGGAACAGATCGACCAGCACGTCGAGCGCGTTCGCAGGCGTCAGGCCCAGTATCGGACAGTGAACCGCCCGGTGCAACTTGACGATCAGATCGTTGCTTCGATCACGGGCACCTCAGATGGAGATAGCGTCATCGATGATGAGGATGCCATCCTCGATATGCAGGATGTCCTTGAGCCCCCTGGCTTTGCCGAGGCTCTGCTGGGCATGAGTCAGGGCGAGACCCGGGAGTTCTCCCTGGCCTATCCAGAGGGCTTTGACAATGAGTCTCTTGCGGGCAAGAACGTCAGCTTCTCGGTCACGGTCAAGACGGTACGTGAGGTTGATCTCCCTGAGGTCAACGACGATCTGGCCAAGGCGGCTGGAGACTATGAGACCATGGCCGAGATGCGTGAGGATATCGCAGTGCAACTCAAGCAACGGCTTGAGCGCGAGGCCCAGGGGCGCGAGGCCAACGCTGCCATCGAGGCGCTCGTGGCTCAATCAAGCGTTGACTACCCAAAGGCGGCCGTAGAGCGCGAGGTTGACATTGCCCTGGACAATCGGAGGGTGCGCGTCCGGCAGGCCGGCTTTGACTTTGAAAGGTATCTGCAGATGATCGGCAGTACCGAACAGGAGCTTCGCGAGGAGCTGCGACCCCAGGCGGAGCGAACCCTGGTTCGTGGCCTGGTGTTGGCCGAGTTTGCCCGCGCCGAGGAACTCGGTGTGGACACGGACGAGCTGGCTGGGGGGATGTCGAGAGTGGTGGCCGCCTATGGTGACAGCCTTTCTGAGGCCAGGGAGCGGCTCGAAGATGGACGGGTGGTGCTCTCCGTCCACAACCAATTGCTCACTCGAAAGGCAGTATTGCATCTGACAGACATGCTCGCCGGCCGGGCCACCCTGGTCGAAGAGACTCAAGGGGAGGACGGGCCCGGCGACGTGGAAAGCGCCGGGGACGAGGACGGCGAGGCTGAGGAAGGGCAGAGTGATAGCGGGCCTGCCCACGACGATAGCGAAACGAAGACGACCGAGCAAGAGGGCTCGGCTCGCGAGGTAGCAGATGTCCAGGCCAGTTCAGAGGAGGGGTGATGGAGGCGAGACTGGTGATCCCAATGGTGATCGAATCGACCGGGCGGGGGGAACGGGCGTACGATATCTATTCGTTGCTTCTGAAGGAGCGCATCATCTTTCTGGGCACGGCGATAGACGACAGCGTGGCCAACCTGATCGTGGCCCAGATTCTCTTCCTGGAGCGAGAGGATCCGGAGCGCGACATACGTCTCTACATACATTGCCCTGGTGGCGTGGTCTATGCTGGCCTGGCCATCTATGACTCGATGCAATGCGTGCGCTGCCCCATCGAGACCATTGCCGTGGGTAGCACTCACAGCATGGGCACCGTATTGCTGGCGGCTGGCACTCCGGGCCGGCGCTATGCCCTGCCCAACGCTACCATACATATGCACCAGCCAGCCGGCGGGGCCCGAGGGCAAGCGAGCGACGTGCAGATCCAGGCGGAGGAGATACTGCGGCTGCGGGGACTCCTCAATGAGATCCTGGTCAAGCACACCGGCCAATCGCTTGAGCGCATCGAGCGAGACACCGATAGGGACTTTTTCATGGACGCGGAACGGGCGCTCGAGTATGGCATCATAGATGAGATAATCCAGCCACGCCAGGTGAGCTCAGACGAAGAAGAGGAAGGGTCGTGAGCACGACCGGCCAAGCGGCGCGTTGTTCCTTCTGTGGGCGGCCGGAGCACTCGGTGAGGCGGCTCATATCTGGGCCTGATTCGGTGTATATCTGCGAAGCCTGCGTGCTCCTATGTAAGAGAATCCTGGATACGGGTGCGGGCCTCTCTGCGCAAGAGATGCCATCCCTGTCCGAGGTGCTGGCACCCAAGCAACTCTACCAGGCGCTAGACGACTATGTTGTCGGCCAGGAACGAGCCAAGAAGGTGCTTGGCGTGGCCGTCTACAACCATTACAAGCGCATTCTGGCGGAGAGCGACGCCGACGGCGTAGAGGTTGAGAAGAGCAACATCCTGATCATCGGGCCCACGGGCTGCGGCAAGACCCTGTTGGCTCAAACCCTGGCCAAAGTGCTGGATGTGCCCTTTTGCATCGCCGATGCCACCGCTCTGACCGAGGCCGGCTACGTGGGAGAGGACGTGGAGAACATCCTCCTTCGCCTCTTGCAGGTGGCCGACTTTGATGTGGCTCGCGCCTCGCGTGGGATCATATACATCGACGAGATCGACAAGATAGCCCGCAAGAGCGGAGACAACCCGTCGATCACCCGCGATGTTTCGGGCGAAGGGGTGCAGCAAGCCCTGCTCAAGATACTTGAAGGCACGGTCGCCAACGTCCCCCCTCAGGGAGGACGCAAGCATCCCCATCAAGAGTTCATCCAACTCGATACCACCAATATCCTGTTCATCTGCGGCGGTGCGTTTCAGGACCTGGCGGACATTGTTGCAGAGCGAACCAAGACCAGGGGCGCGCTCGGCTTTGCCTCGGGCGACGAACGGCGGCCGCCACCCAGCGAATCAGAGCTCTTGCGTCAGGTGAACTCTGACGATCTCATGGACTACGGCCTCATCCCAGAGTTCGTGGGACGCCTGCCGGTAGTGGTGACCGTCGAGCCGTTGGAAGAGGATGATTTGGTCCGCATTCTCACCGAGCCCAAGAACGCCCTGCTCCGCCAGTACAAGAAGCTCTTTGCCCTGGACGATGTCGAGCTAGAGTTCACCGAAGAGGCACTGCGCGCGGCGGCGGAAGAGGCCATCGAATACAAGATGGGGGCTCGCGGCTTGCGAACCATCATCGAAGAGACGCTTCTCGACGTCATGTTCGAGATCCCCTCACGACCCGAGATCAGTCACTGGACAGTGACCCGAGAACACGTTCGCAATCGACGCCAGCGCGATCATAACGTCTTCGTTGATGCTGCCTGACCCAGGATCCAGACGTGCCACGCAGTGGGGCAATGGACTATCGGCGAGCCTGAGTCGTGCGCAACACGCATCGCGTGTCCAGTGGTGGCTGTTCCTTCGCCCGACTGCTGGCCTGTAAGCAGCGATTGCCCTTCGAGTGACAGGTCGCAGCGTGCAAACACTTGCCAGTCGAGTCTTCAGGCCGTACCAGCGATCGACAAGGAGATAGAGCCGCATGATCAGTAGCGCCGAGATCAGGAGCGGTTTCCTGGCCTTCTTCGAGGAGCGCGGCCATACGGTGGTCAAGAGCTCCTCGCTCTTGCCTGGCAACGATCCCACCCTGCTCTTCGCCAGCGCCGGGATGGTCCAGTTCAAGGACGCGTTTCTCGGGTTGGAGAAGCGTGGCTACACCCGCGCGACCACTGCTCAGAAGTGCATGCGCGTCAGCGGCAAACACAATGATCTGGACGCGGTCGGACCATCGCCCCGCCACCACACCTTCTTCGAGATGCTGGGGAACTTTAGCTTTGGCGACTACTTCAAGGCCGAGGCCATCGACCATGCCTGGACCTTCCTGACCAAGGTTGCCGGCCTCGATCCCCGACGGCTCTATCCCACGGTCTATGTGGATGACGATGAGGCCCTGAGCCTGTGGCAAGAGATAGCCGGCGTACCCGCATCGCGCATCACCCGACTGGGGAAGAAGGACAATTTCTGGGCCATGGGCGACACTGGCCCCTGCGGGCCCTGTTCCGAGATAGTGTACGACCGCGGGCCAGAGGCATGCAGTTGTGGGCGCTCTGATTGCAGCCCGGCCGTGGAGTGCGATCGTTGGCTGGAGCTGTGGAACCTGGTCTTCATGCAATTCGAGGCCCGGGAGGATGGAACGGTCGTTCCGTTGCCCCGGCCGAGCATCGACACTGGACTGGGGATGGAACGCCTCGCCTCAGTATTGCAGGGCGTAGACAGCAACTATGAGACCGATCTGTTCCTGCCGATCATGCGTCGCACTCGGGAGCTGTTGGGGCACGATGAGACCATCATGCGGGCGAACATCGTGCCCTATCGGGTGATCGCCGACCACAGTCGGGCCATTGCCTTCCTCATCGCCGATGGGGTGATGCCTGGTAACGAGGGCCGCGGTTACGTGCTGCGCATGATCCTGCGGCGCGCTGCAGTGCGTGGTCGGCAGATGGGCTTCGAGGGTCCCTTCCTGGCCGAGACCGGCCAGGCGGTCATCGATACCATGGGCCATCACTATGCCGAGCTGGTTGAGCGGGGCGGCTTCATCCGCAAGGTCATCAACCGGGAGGAAGAGAGGTTCTTGAACACCCTGGATGCCGGGCTTGTGCATCTCGATCGTGTTATAGAGGTCACGCGACGCGCCGGCTCAGCGGTGATCTCGGGCCAGGCGGCCTTCGACCTCTACGGCACTCACGGCATCCCCTTGGAAGTGACCATGATGACCACGGCCCCTCTCGGCCTGACCGTGGACACGGAGGGTTTCGAGAGGGCCATGGCCGAGGAGCGCGAGCGCGGCCGTTCTGCGCAACGTTTCGGCATAGACGCGCGAGAGGAGCTGTACCGGCGCCTGGATCTCCCGATGACCGAGTTCGTGGGTTATGAGACTTGGCGGGGCGATTCGCACGTCCTGGCCCTAGTCCGCGATGGCCACCGGGTGGCCCGGGCGGCCACTGGAGACGAGGTCGAAATCGTCCTGGCCGAAACTCCCTTCTACGCCGAGGCCGGCGGTCAGGTTGGCGACACCGGCGAGCTGCTGACGGCCACCGGACGGGTTGCGGTGACGGCCACGTTCGCGCCCGTGCCAGGGGTGATCGTCCATCGCGGGCGGGTTGCAGAGGGAGTTATCGCCGAAGGGGATAAGGTCACGGCCATCGTTGACCAGGAGCGTCGTCTGGACATCGCCCGCAACCACACCGCGACCCACCTGTTGCACCGGGCGCTGCGCCAGGTGCTGGGCGAGCACGCGGCCCAATCTGGCTCGCTGGTGGCGCCAGACAGGTTGCGCTTCGACTTTGCCCATCTCTCGCCGCTCAGTGCAGAGGAGCTGGGGCGCGTGGAGGCGATTGTCAACCATGAGATCCGGGCCAATTCGCCGGTTACCGTTCGTGAGTCCAGCTTTGACGATGCGGTGCGAGAAGGCGCTGTGGCCCTCTTTGGGGAGAAGTACGGTGATCGTGTGCGCGTGGTGACGGTGGAGGGCTTTAGCAGTGAGCTTTGCGGTGGAACACACCTGGAGGCCACGGGCCAGATCGGCTCGTTCCTCATTGTCAGCGAGTCGAGCATTGGGGCAGGGCTGCGCCGCATCGAAGCCTTGACCGGTCGTGTCGCCGAGACCTACATTCGGGGTCGGATGGATACCCTTGATTCGTTGGGCAGAGTCCTCTCCGCCAGGCCGGACGAGGAACTGCAACGGGCAGAGGATCTTGTGGAGCAACTTCGTGCGCGAGGGCGTATCATAGGGCAACTGCAGCGCCAGATCGCTGGACGGGATGTGGACGCCTTGCTTGGCGAGGCAATCGAGGTCAAGGGTGTCAAGGTGCTGGCCGTTCAGGTTGAGGCAGTGGATGCAAGCGCGCTGAGAGAGATGTGCGATCGCTTTCGGGATAGGCTGGGGAGCGCAGTGGTGGCGTTGGGTGCTCTGGTGGACGAGCATCCTTTGCTTGTGGTGGGCGTGACCCAAGATCTGATTGCCAAGGGCCTGCACGCGGGCAGGCTTGCATCCATCGTAGCCCAGAGGATGGGAGGTGGTGGAGGCGGGAGGCCCAACATGGCTCAGGCGGGTGGCGGGGATGCCTCTCGGTTGCCTGAGGCCCTGGACGCCCTTTTGCCTTTGGTGGCAGAGTCGTTGGACTAGCACTTCCTTGCACAAATGCCCGATATTTGGCCAGTTTAGTGTTTATGACAACGCAAATCTGTATGGTGCGTTCTTTCTTGGCGGTGAACACCAGGGTGTGGAGGAACAGACAAAGGGCAGTCGCACCCCGAATCAATCGCGTATGCACCACAGCAGCTACCCGGTGGAGCCAGTTTAGCTCTGTTGTTTGCTTCTGGTAGGGGCGCGTCGTCGCAGATCGCGGTCGAAGGCCGAAGGCCGAAGATGCCGCGCCCGGCACAGCCGGGGCACATGCGCTCCTACGCCCGAAGACATCTCTAACACCCTGTTGAACTTGTGCAGCGTAGCACCGGCCACCAGCGCATTGTCAGACGTGGAAGGCATCCCATGGGTATGCGTCAACGGTGGGGAGGGACCAGCGGGTTACCGAAACGTCCGGTAGCGCATCACAGCATTGTGTCGTGGGGAAAGGACCAGGTGCGGGCCTCGGTGGTGCTGCTGGCCAAGGGCGCGGCCGAGCTGGTGGGCGTTGCGGCCACGTCCATCCAGGGCATCAGTGGTGCTGGCCGCCCCGACGTGGACCACTGGGCGGCGAGCTGCGAGGAGGCGCTGAGCCTGGCAGAGGAGATGACTCGGAGCTCTTGCGGCCGCAAGCTAGTGCCCGATTATGTTACCATGGGCGTACCGCCCGAGATCACGTGTAGCATCTCGATAGTTGCGTCGAGTCAGCGGCGTAATGCGGGCCGTGGGGTCACCTTTGACGAATTGCGCGGCCTTGTGCGCCGGGGATACCGCAAGGCCCAGGACAGGACACGCACTCGGGCAGGGAGTGCAACCCAGGATCTCATCTATGGTTCGCTTGCCGAGATAGCTCTGGATGGTGAGATCGTCGCCGATCCGTCGGGGTTGCGCGGCGAGCGGCTAGAGCTGCGGATGAGCTTCTGCCTGGCGCCTCTGGAATGGATTCGCGCCCTCGAGATCGTTGCCGAGCGGCTGGAGCTGGAGTTGACGGCCATCGTTCCCGAACATGTGGGCTATGCCTCAGCCTTGCCACAGCCAAGGGCTCTCCTCGTCTTGCTTGGCGATCACCACACTTGTATCAGTATGGTACGGCATGGACGGCTGCAATGGACCACGTCGGCGGATATGGGTGAGCGCGAGATCATCTGCGGGGCGGCGGCCGCCCTAGACATGCGCGAGGGCCAGGCTGATGCTCTGATGCAAGCCTATCGGGCCAGGCAACTGCGGCCGTCGGTTGAGCTACGCCTGGCCCGCGCTTTTTGGAAGGAGCTGCGCAGATGGATGACGGCCCTTGCCCAGGCGATCAAGTCGGCAGCGACGAGCGGGCCGATGCCCCACCATGTCTTCTTTCTCGATGGTACGCGGCGAATCCGTGAGGCCATTCAATCCCTGGAGACGCCCTTCTGGGAACAATCTCTGCCTTTTGATCGCTGCCCGGAGATCATTCCCCTGGGCGTAGACGCCGTGCGCAACGTGCTCGATTCCACGGCCCAGGCCAGCACCCTCACATACTTGGCTGTTCGCGGTCTGGCCCACTATGTGGCCGATGTCTTTGCCCCAGGGAGGGAACTGGATCGAGCTATGATGGCCAACGTCCGTCGTCGCCGCCACAGAGCGTTCACCAGATACCGTTGAGCCAGCGGGGAGGTCTCTTGCCTTCCACAGAAGTCATATATCTCTCCAGGAAAGACACCACTGACACCGTACGCGAGTTGTTACAGCTCGCGACCCCCGGTGCCCAGGTATGGCTGGTGGCGCCGTGGCGGTTGCGTCTGGCGCGCGAGTTGCTGAGTCTGAAACTGCTGAGACGCACAGCCGATGGCGCTGCCTTGGAGCTGCGCCTGGTGTCACGCCATTCGCATACTCGCGCGTTGGCCCGCGAAGCGGGTGTGCCTGCGTATGGCGCGGTACCATTCAGGCTGCGCAAGTACAGGCGCAGTCGGCGCAGAGGCGACGTCGGGCTCGCAGCGCGCGTGGTGCCGGTTCGCGGTCGCCTTGGCCGCCGCTGGCAACGTCGCCGCCGCACCATTGGCCTGGGCACAGTCCTGCTCTCTCTTCTGGTCATCGTTGGTCTGGTGGGTGTGGTGGCTGGGGCCCTCTTGCTCTTCTTGCCCCGAGCCACGGTTACCCTGGAACCCGCGGCCAAGCCAGTTTCTGGGACTTTCGATGTGACCGCTGATCTCACCTATCGCGGGATCGATTATGGAAGAGCGATCGTTCCCGCCCGCCGGGTGCAGGTGATTGTGCAGGGACGCAACGAGATACCGGCGTCCAAGAGCAGGTCGGTGCCAGATGCTCACGCCTCGGGCCAAGTGGTGTTCTCCAACAGGACGAGCAACCCGGTCACGGTTCCCAAGGGAACGATCGTGCGTACCAGCTCGGGGGTGAACGTGCGCTTCGCCACCATGGCCGGCATTGAACTGCCCCCGGTCCTCTTTGGACACAGCTGGGTGGGTGTGATCGCGCTGGAGCCGGGCCCGAGCGGCAATGTGGGGGCCTTGACCATCAGCATCGTGGAGGGCGAGGTGGCCAGCCTGGTCAGCGTCTTGAACCCCAAGCCCACACAAGGTGGCAGCGACAAGTACGAGCACATTGTATCAGAAGAGGACCAGCACCGCCTGGAAGCCGAGTCGAAGGAGCTCCTGAAGGAGCAAGCCTTCGCCGAGATAGTCTCTGAGCTGGAAGGCGAGGAGTTTATGCCTCCGGGGTCGGTGGACGCCGATGTCATGTCGAGGCACTACGATCAGGTACTCGATCAGCGAAGCGATTACGTGTCCATGGAGATGAAGATCGTCGCTTGGGGCGATGCCATCGATGGCCAGGACCTCAAGTTGCTTGCCACTCGGTTTCTGGAAAGCCAGGCCGGGGAGGGAATGGGTCTCATCGAAGACAGCCTGGTGCTGGAGCGTTCAGAAGAAGTGCACGTCGAGGGCCTTGCCCTGCGGATGAGTGTAGCTGCTCATGGCATGGTGGCCCCGGTGGTTGACGTAGACCAGATCAAGAGGGCCGTCCGGGGCAAGGAGCTAGCCGAGGCGATGAAATGGCTGAGGAGCTACCTCGAACTGCGCCAAGAACCTGAGATAATCATGTTTCCGGAATGGTGGCAGTACCTGCCCTGGCTGCCTGGGCAGACAGAGATCGTCATCTCTGTGGGGGAGGCCTGATGCGATGCCTGGCGCTCGACGTGGGCGATGAACGCGTCGGAGTCGCCATCAGCGATTCCAGCGCTTTCTTGGCGCGCCCTCTTTCGGTGGTGGCGCGGCGTCCTGGCCCCTCTGGCTTCCTGCGGATTGCCGATATCATCGCAGAGAACGGAGTGGAGCTGGTGGTGGTGGGGCTGCCCCTTTTGCCCGACGGGACCGAGGGAAAGCAAGTCCGCTCGACAAGAGCTTACGTACGGGGTCTGCAGCGACACATTGACGCACCCATCGTGTATTGGGATGAACGCTCAAGCACGCGTCGCGCCACTGAGATCATGGTGCAAAGCGGAAGAGGCAGGCGCCGGCAACGGCGAGCAAAAGATGCCGTTGCCGCTGCAGTGATCCTGCAGGAATACCTCGATGACCGATCGGGGGCATAGTCGGGTGAACACTTTCGTGCGCTTGGCTCTGCGTCTTGTGACCTTAGTGTTGGCCATTTCCGTCCTCGTGGCTGTGCTTGGTGGCGGCCTGTGGTACGTGTGGCAGAATGCCAGGGGCAAGGCACCAGAGGTCGGGTACACCATCAGCGTGCAGGAAGTGGAGAAGCTGGTCCACAAGGCGATTCTGCTGCCCCGCAGTGAAGAGGTCGAGCGGCCCATGGATCCCGACGACTCGCGGGAGAGGACCTTTGTCGTCGAATGGGGAGAGTCGGTGACTCAGGTGGCGTATCATCTTGAGCGAGAGGGTCTCATTGTCGATGCTCAACTGTTTCGCCACCTCGTCCAGTCCATGGGCGCCGAGCGCAACATAGAGCGCGGCGTGTTCTCTCTGCGGCCCAACATGACCATGGAGGAGATAGCGATCCAGTTGCAGCATGGGCGGTTGCCGAGCGCGACCGTCACCGTATTGGAGGGATGGCGCGCCGAGGAGATAGCCGCGTGTCTCGATAAGGAGGAAGTCACCTCGGGGAACGACTTTCTTGCAGTGGTGCGCCAGGGGCGTGGGGACTATGAGTTCCTGAGCGATCGTCCTCCGGGCAGCCCGGTCAGTCTGGAGGGGTTTCTGTTCCCAGACACCTACGAACTGCCCCTGGCCACAACCCCCGGTCGAGTGACAGAGATCATGCTCAAGAACTGGGATCGGCGTGTGCCTCCGGAGCTGCGCCAGAAGGCTGCCGATCAGGGCTTTTCCCTGTACGAATTGGTCAGCCTGGCCGCTATCGTCGAAAGGGAAGCCGTGGTGCCCGAGGAGCGATCCCTTATCGCCGGCGTCTACCTGAACCGACTCGAAACTGACATGTACCTGCAGGCGGACCCGACCGTCCAGTACGCGAAAGGCTATGATCCGACGACAGATCGCTGGTGGAGCCCAATGAAACAGGAGGAGGCCAGTACGGTTGACTCTCCCTATAACACCTTCCTCAATCCTGGACTACCTCCTGGCCCCATCTGCAACCCTGGCCTGGCCTCCATAAAGGCAGTGTTGGAGCCGACCCCCACCGAATACCTCTTCTTCTATCACAAGGGCGACGGAACCCACGCCTTTGCGGTCACCTATGAGGAGCACCTGCGGAATCAGGAGCGGTATGGCGGCAAGTAAGGCATCCCGGCGGCTGGCCTAAGGGGCGCTGACGAAAGAGAGGAAGGCGATGGCTGCCGATAGGCCCAACATCCTGCTCATCACGACCGACCAGCAGCACTGGGACACGCTTGGAGTCACCAACCCACGAATCAGAACGCCAGCTCTCGACCGACTTGCCCTCGAGGGAGTTCGCTTCGAAAGGGCGTATTGCTGCAATCCGGTCTGCTCGCCAGCGCGGGCAAGTATCATCACTGGCCTGTATCCCGCCTGGCACCACTGCTGGACCATTGGGGTCAAGCTCCCCGAGGATGTGCCCACCGTCGGCGACATCTTTCGGGCCAACGGGTATGCCACCATCCTCATCGGCAAAGCGCATTTCCAGCCCCTGGCGTCTACCCGAAGAAGCGTTTCTCTGGAGTGCCAGCCAACCCTTCGCGACCTGGAGTTTTGGCGAGGGTTCCACGGTCCCTGGTACGGGTTTGGGCACGTGGAGGTGGCACGCAACCATGCTGATGAATCCCATGCAGGACAGCACTATGCCATTTGGTTGGAAGAGCAAGGTCTGAAGAACTGGCCCGATTATTTCCAGGAGTGGCCGCCTAGTCCGGACCCTGCCAGGCGGAAGCGATACTGGGAACGCGATACCTATGCCTGGGACCTCCCCGAGCGGTTCCACTACACCACCTGGACGGGCGAGCGCACGATCGGCAACATGGAAGAGTGCGTTGCAGAAGGTAAGCCCTTCTTTCTCTGGGCCAGCTTCCAGGATCCCCATCCACCCTATCTCGTTCCCGAGCCATGGGCTTCGATGTATGATCCAGAAGACATGAAGCCGGGGGCTCTGGCAGAGGGAGAGTTGGCTCTGCTGCCACCCCACTTTGGGAAGACACAAGAGAACGACCCCGACTTCTCGATGTACAGGGAGACGTTCGGCGCACACGGATTCCATTCGCACTTGATCGACGAGGGCGAACTGCGCAGGTGCATGGCCACATACTATGGGATGATCAGCTTCATCGATTCGCAGATATGGCGGATTCTGGATGCGCTTGATCGGCTGGGGCAGACCGAGAAGACCGTGCTGGTGTTCACCACCGACCATGGCCACTTTCTGGGGCAGCACGGCCTGATCGCAAAGGGCGCCTTCCACTTTGAGGACATGATCAAGATTCCCATGCTCGCTCGATGGCCCGGCCAGATTCCGGGCAGCGTCACCACGCAGGCCTTGCAGTCTCAGGTGGACTTTGCGCCCACCTTCTTGAGCGCGGCGGGGATTGAGGTGCCTGGTCTGATGCAGGGAGTCAGTCAGCTTGAAGTGTGGCGCAGACGGACGGATCGTGCCAGAGATCACGTCATCGTGGAAAACCGTCATGAGCCAAGCAAGGTGCACTTGCGCACTCTTGTGGACGAGCGGTACAAGATCACAGTCTATCGCGACCATGAGTACGGGGAGCTGTTTGACCTGCGAGGGGACCCTGGCGAAACACACAATCTCTGGGATGAGGTAACCTATGCGGGCCTCAAGGGGAGGCTGCTTCATCGCTTCCTCAACGCGGAACTGGGGCGCGAACCTACTCGCATGCGCAGAATCGCCGGAGCATGAACTGACCTGCTGCAGGAGAGGGCGGGTGGCCAAGGCGGCCGTCGTATTCATGCCACGACCAGTAGCGGCGCCCAGGAGTGGGGCTTGGGGATGATGCGTCGCCCATGGACGCGCGGATTTGCCAGCCGCGTCCCGGCTCTCGCCGCGACAGAGCCAAATACCCAGGGGTGGCCTGTCCAATCATGGTGAAACGTGCTCAACGGTGAGACCACGCACCTCAGCACCCGTGGTCATATTGCCCCCAGAGTGGACTCTGGGGGCTTTTCGCGCGAGTCGCGTCCAACGGGGGGAGCTACCTCTAAAGGAGCGGGCTGGCCGTACCGATACTATTGTATCAGGAGACTATGTCTCAAAGGGCGAGGACAGCGGGGGCGCGGAACCAAGATGTCTGTTCGCCCTCGACCGACTGACGTTCGGTTCTTGGTGCCGAGGCGTCTGCTCGCCACAGGAAGAGGGGAGAGTATCGAAAAACGACGATTGTTAGTCTGCCTGCACCTGTAGCGCAGGCACGGGTGAGCCGTAGCGTAGCGAAGGCGAAGAGTGTCTGTTTTGTGCGGTTGAGATCCTTCGCTTCCGCTCAGGGTGGGTTACAGGGACACTCGATAGTAAAGCTCCGAAGAGAACCCTCATTCCTCCGGCCATATTGCGAATCACGGGCGGGAGCTGCCGGTGGCTCTCGCGATGTCGTGTTGGCGCAACATGGCGTGCCCGCGTGCGCGGCATCCCACAGTCTGATTTTGAGCCACGCGATTCTGCCTGTCTCGTTTCGCGGCTGTCCAACCTTGGAGCAACAGGGGAAAAGAGCGACCATGGCAAAGGCTTCGATCCTGATTGTCGAAGATGATAGTGCCGTGGCTATGGAGATACGGGACAGGTTGCGGCATCTGGGGTATGGTATTTGTGGGCTGGTCTCTTGCGCAGAGGAAGCGATCGAAAAGGCGGCAGAGTCGCGCCCGGACCTGGTGCTGATAGACATCAGACTGAAGGGAGATTCGGACGGCGTGGAAGCAGCCGAGCGAATCCGCGCCCGCATCGAAAGCCCCATAGTCTATCTCACTTCTGGGGTTGACCAGGACATGCTGCGGCGCGCCCAGATGACGGAACCCTTTGGCTATGTGATGAGGCCGTTCCGCGAAGGGGAGCTGCACGCTGCCATCGAGGTAGCTCTCCACAGGCACAAGACCGAAAGCAAACTAAAAGAGCGGGAGCGATGGCTGGCCAGCGTCCTTCGAAGCGTGGGCGATGGTGTGACAGCCACCGACAGACGGGGAATGATAGCATTCATGAACCCCGTCGCCGAGAACCTGACTGCCTGCAAGGAGGAAGAGGCTCTGGGCAAGGGTGTGGCCAAGGCACTCGCAATCGTCGATGAGCAAAGGGGCAGCCTTGCAGAAAGCCCCGTGGCGAGGGTGCTGCGGGAGGGTGTCGCTGTCGGTGCGGACGCTTCCAGCGCACTTGTTGCCAGGCACGGAAGGCGAACACCTGTCGATGCCACTGCCGCATCTATCAGGGATGACCAAGGCGAAAGGATCGGGGTGGTCCTGGCGTTCCGCGACATCACTGAGCGCAAGCGGACGGAGGACGAGATCCGCAGACGGGCCGCCCAGCAGGAGGCCCTGAGTGCCGTCATCGCGGCTGCCGCGGGTGCCCAGGAGGTGACGGATCTCCTGAAAGCCGGGTTGGATCACACGCTGCAGGCCCTGGGGCTGAGGACGGGTGGCATATGGGTCTCGGGGCAACACGCTGTCTATGGCCTGCCTGCACGGTTCGCCGAGGCCTTGGCGCAGAGCTGCCGAGCGGCTGGACTGGCGGTGCTCAGTCCGACGCCCGTGGATGACTGGCAGGAGATGGCCGAGTCTGAGCCGCTGTCGGCCCTGGCTCCGTTCATGGAGAGCTTTCGCATCAGAGCGTCGATCATCGTTCCCATTCTGGACAAAACGCGATGCATCGGTCGATTCATCGTGGTCTCTGAGCAACGTCGGCCGTGGGCCCCGGAGGAGATCGCATTCGTGGAGACGATGGGGCATCAATTGGGAGGAGCGGCGGAGCGGCTGAGCCTGCTGGCTCGAACCCGAGAGCAGGCCCAGCAAGTGCAGGGGATCATGGATACAGTTCCCGAAGGGGTGCTCTTGCTGGGAGCCAATTCGCGCATCCTTCTGGCCAACGCCGCAGCCCGGGAATACCTGTCGGTGCTGACCGACGCGCGAGTGGGGGATGCCCTCACCAGCCTGGGCAGACGGCCCATTCAGGAGCTCTTGGAGCCTCCTGCTGCCGGATCGTGGCACGAGATCGATGGCTTGGGGAATGCGCATCGGGTGTTCGAGGCGACCGCCCGACCCATGGAAACTGGCCCCCGGTCGGGGAGTTGGGTGCTGGTGCTGAGGGATGTCACCACGCAGCGCGAAATCGAGCATCGCGTCCGCCAGCAGGATCGCATGGCCGTGGTCGGGCAACTGGCCGCCGGCACCGCCCACGATTTCAATAACCTGCTGACGGTCATCATGGGCTACAGCGAGATCGTGCTGAGTAGCTCTGACCTGGACGACGCCCTCCGCGACGACATCATAGAGATCGAGAAGGCTGGGAGACGAGCCGCTGCGCTTACCCGCCAGCTCCTGGCGTTCAGCCGCAGACAGATCCTTGAACCACAGGTGCTGGAACTGAACGCTCTGGTCGGCAATATAGAGAGGATGCTTCGGCGCCTTGTGGGCGAGGACATCGAGCTGATCGCAGTCGAGGAGCCGAGGCTGAAGCGGATAAGGGCTGATCCAGGGCAGGTCGAGCAGGTCATAGTGAACCTGGTGGTGAATGCCCGCGACGCCATGCCCCATGGAGGCAAGCTCGTCGTCAGGACGCGAAACGTGACCCTGACCCAGGAGCAGTGCGATGGAGCTTCCGAAGCGCGGCCTGGCGAGTTCGTGTGTCTATCGGTCATGGACACAGGTGAGGGCATGGATGAAGAGACCCTTGAGCACATCTTTGAACCCTTCTTCAGCACAAAGGACACCGGCACCGGCCTTGGTCTGGCCGTGGTGTACGGAATCGTCCACCAGCACGAGGGGTGGATCACCGTTGACACCAAGCTAGGGGAGGGCTCGACTTTCGAGGTGTGGCTGCCAGCTTGTCCCACACCGGCGGAAGATGAAGCTGGGCAGATGGTTCCCCTTCAGATGCTTCGTGGTGGCGACGAGCGAATTCTGCTGGTGGAGGATGAAGCAGGGGTCCGCGCGTTCGTCGCCAAGGTGCTTCGCGACAAGGGGTACGTGGTCTTTGAGGCTGCAGATGCACAAGAGGCGTTGGACATCTTTGAGAGGGAAAGCGGAGAGATCGACCTGGTCTTCAGCGACGTAGTTCTGCCCGATGGCACTGGCCTGCAACTGGCTGACGAGTTGCGCTCGTGCAAGGGAGAGCTACCGGTTCTGCTGGGGAGCGGTTACACGGATGAGAAAGCGCGGTGGCCCCTCATACAGGAAAAGGGACTTGAATTCGTACGAAAGCCATATGCGCCGGCCGAGCTGCTTTTGGCCGTCAGGCACGCTATGAAGCCGAACTAGAGCCAGGAAGGCAGCATCACCCCTTATCGCTCGCCCCGGCAACGCCGGCGCCATCTGCAGGCGATAATCGGGCTCCCACAGATCGACGCGATCCTTGCGTACCTGCCCACCTTCGAGAGAGAGGACTTTCAGTTCGGCCAGTGGAGGGCACAACTGGGGCGATTCCCCTACGTCTCGCTCAGCCCCGAAGCGGAGGCCTTCGTCAGGGCCCTGTCCGGTCAGGGCATCATGGTTGTGTTCGACTGGGTTCGGTGGCGCGCAGAAGTGTCGGATCCCACGGCCCTGGGCGGAGCTGATGTCCTGACCCTGCGCAAGCTGCTGACCTTCCACGTGCGCGCCGACCGCTTCTCAGAGGGCCATCTGATCAGCGCCTTTGAGAAGGGCCACATCACAGCCATTCTCCGTCGCTTGGCAGATTCGCCGGCAGATGGCAGAAGCCTCCTGAATCGCTGCCGCAGGCAGCCAGGCTTTCAACGCACGGGAGCTGCCCGCCCCTGGGCCTGCACCGTGTAGTTGGTCACGATCCCTCCCACAGCGTAGAACTTGAGCTCGAAGGGCATCGAATCGCCTGGTGCCAAGGCTCCACGGGGCACCAGATAGGGTGTGAGCACGCCGATCACCTTGGCATCTTGACTGTAGAGCGTTCCGGCCACCTTGACCTGGGTGGCTGGCGCCAATCCCCGGTTGCACAGCAATCCGATGATGCCGCAGCGGAGGTCGGCACGCTCGATCTCGTGAAAGTGGTCCTTCTCCACCAGCACGCCGGGGTGGGGCTGGGGCAGCGAGAGATCGTTGTAGTCGTGGATCTGGGCAGACAGGCGAAAGTCATACCGGTGCCAGTTCTCAGGAGGATGCCGAAAGCGGATATGGAAAGGGTTCCTGGCCCCAGGCAAGCTCCATTCCAGACCGGCGATGTCGGTCTGCTCGGCCAGGGTGCGGCCCAGGCGGTTGAGCAGGCGAATGGTCACCCGCACCCAGCGCTGGGTGTGGGCGCCAAGGTTAAAGACCTCTCCCCAGAAATGGAGGCGTCCTCTGTCGTCGATGGTCACAGTAAGGCCACCAACGATGAGATCGGCCATGTGGCACCCCAACGGTTGCGACTTGCCAGGAACGGGATCGGGCGGGCGCATCGCCCTGGCTGCGCCAGGATCTGCGACGATGCGCCCCACGACGCTCCTACTGTACCACACGGGGCGGCGCGGTGCAAGTTGGGGAGGAGGCGAAGAGGAGCGCGCCGGGACCTTGCGGGAAGACCCATAGCGAAGGTACAATGAGCGCGTCGCTGGCGCAAACAAGGATGAGCGATGCAAGAAGGCGGTGGCGAGGATACCGCATTCCGGGTTGGGGCAGAGTCGAGCGTCGTGAAACCCTCGCCTCGCAAGCAAGATGCCACGCGCGAGTTGCCAGAGGATGCCCCGTGTGGCAAGATACGCATAGTAAAATGTTCACGCCCTGCCAGGCCTATGATTCGCGGCCACGATCTGAAGGAGGAGTCCCATGGAGCTAGCAGGCACGCCCACGGCGAAGGGCAGAAACGATCTCTCTCGGAGGCAGATTCTTGCCATTGCCGCAGCCGGTGCGATAGTCCTGGTCTTTGTCGGCTTTAACATCTATCTGCTTTGCAGGACGGGCTCAGCGGATCTGGAGTGGGCAAGAGCCATCTATCTGCTTCACGGCCTGGAATCTATCGCCTTCGTCGCCGCGGGATTCCTCATTGGCAGGGACGTCCATCGGAGGCGAGCAGAACAGGCTGAGAAAGCTGTCCAAAACGCCCAAGAGAGTGCTGCTGCAGCCCAACTGCGTGCTACCCAGGCTGAAACGCGGCTTGAAGATCTGAGGAAGGCGATCCTCACCTACAGCGACCAGTTGGCATATGGCAGGTCTGTGGTGGGAACAGTGCCCATGGAGATGCTGGTGGCCCTGGTCACCGAGTTAGCCCCCGAGGAAGAAGCCCCAGAGTCGTAGGTAGGGTGCGTGGCGCCACCATCATCGCCCGGCCGGCGGGCGGAGAGCAACGAGAAGGGACCGGCTCGGCGTGTGGGCCGCTCGGCTGCAGCTACATTGCGATCACCAGACGCCAGGCAGCAGCCGATAGCGCACGCGCCCGGCATACTCCTTGTAGCCGTCGAGCTCCTCCTGCAGCGTCTTATCCTCGAGGACCGTGCGGATGACGAGCAGGAGCACGCCAAGGACCCCCGGGATGAGCGCCCATACCGAGCCGAGTATCAGCGGGGTGGCGAGACTCTGGGCGCTTGCCCCGACGTAGCCCGGATGGCGCACGTACCGGTAAGGGCCGCCAGTGGCCACGGTTTGCCCACGGTCCCTCTGAATGCGCACAACCTTGGAGAAGAACAAGTTCGATGTCATTGTCCAGATCGTGATGGCCCATCCTAGCAGGAAGAGAACCAATCCGCAGATCTGGACCGCGAGCGACATCCGTGGCAGCCAGCCAAAGCGCACATTGAGACCAGCCATCACCATCGGGGCCAGGGCCGAGGCCAGGCCCCAAAAGCTGAGCAGCACCATGTCCCATTTCTTGGCGTCCTTGTGTCTGGTCTCGCGCTCTGTCAGCAGCTCAGGGTCTATAACAAGGGCGGTGACCCCTTGTGCCAGCAGGTACGCGCCGATACAGACCCAGCCCATCGTCCAGCCCAGGCGGCCTGCGGGGATGAATAGGATGGCTGCCGTGATCAGTAGACCGACGACAGCCTTTATCAGAAACCGCAAACCCCCGCGATTGCCCTCAGGTTTCGCTTCCGGCTGTTGCACTGATGCATTGGCGTTCATCACTATTCGTCCTGGATTGTGTTTCGCCTGCTGGTTGCTACCACACCCCCGGCAGCAGGCGATAGGGCACGCGCCCGGTATATTCTGAGTACCCCGGCAGCTCGTCCTGGAGGGTGCGGTCTTCCAGGGCTGTGCGAACGATGAACGCCACCCCATTCAGGCCACCGGGTATCAGGGCCCACCATGACCCAAGCATAAGCGGGGTGCCCAGGTACATGAGGATCATCCCCACGTAGCCAGGGTGGCGAACGAACCGATAAGGGCCGCTGCTGACCACCCGGTGTCCCCGGTCGTCCTGGATGCGCACGGTGGTCGAGAAGTAGGTGTTGGCGGCCATCGCCCACGCAATCACGGCATCGCCCAGCACAAGCGTCACCAGTCCTGCGACCGCCAGGGGAAGGGGCATCAAAGACCACCCGAACCGGCCTGCGTCCAGCCCAGCAACGGCCAGCATGATGAGAGGCAGGGGCGCGGAGATGGCCACCCAGACCTTGTCCCAACTCTTGGTGCCGCGCAACCCTCGGCCGCGCTCGTTGATCAGTTCCGGGCTACGTCTGCCCAGCACGATCCCATTCACTAGAATGCCGACAAAATACAGGCCCACGTAGACCCAGGCCATCGGCCAGTCGAGCCGACCGGCGGAGACAAATAGCACCACCGCGAGGATGACCCCGATCACCAAGACCTGGACGATACGCTTCACCCCGGAACGGTCGAGGGATGCCGGCCGGGCGCTCGATTGCCTGTCGGACATGATGCACCTCCGCTTGCGGGCACGGTCACGACGTAGCGGTCAGCCTGTGCTCACCAGTGGTTTTTGTATATCCTAAGACCGCGCATCTGTCAAGCTCAGCGCGTTTCAATCCACACAGCTTTGGCCCACAGATTCTGCGTTCTCAGGCGAGTTATACAATAGAGGATAGAACATCTGTTCTATTCGCATTCCTGAGAGCGTCAGCCAGTGCGCGGCGCATCCACTGAGAAACGGAGGTTGACGTGACCATCCGCCAATGGGTGTTGGATCGCTTCTTCGCTCGCGAGGTAGACCTGCGCGTGCAACAGGCGCTCAAGGTGATAGACGACAAGTACTGGCGCAACGTCACCGACGGGCAATCCACCACCCGCCCCTGGTACCAGGTGCGAGAGCAACTGGAGAAGGTGGCCCAGGTGTGCCGGATGAATCCACTCGCTGCTCGCCTGGTTGCCATGACCACCGATTTTGTGATCGGCGCGTGGGGAAAAGTGACCGGCGATCCCTGGGCGCTCTCATTCTGGACCCACCCCCTCAATGCCCTCGATCGCCGAGTGTACCGCTGGTGCGATGAGCTCTCGCGGTCTGGCGAGCTCTTTTTGGTGTTATCGCGCAACCCCGTCTCTCGCATGTCTTATGTACGCGAGGTGCCAGCGATTCTTATCGTCGAGATTCGGACCAACCCCGACGATCTGGAGCGCGAGCTTGCCTATCACCAGCTCACCGACGACACGGTGGGGCTCACGTGGGAAGGGCGGGAGTCGGACGCCGACCAGATTATGTTGCACTACGCCATCAACAAGCCGGTGGGAGAAGTCAGAGGCACTTCTGACCTGGCTCAGATCGTGACCTGGCTCGACCGGTATGACACCTGGCTGGAGGACAGGGTCAGGATCAACCGCTACAAGGGCGCCTACCTCTGGCAGGTGAAGATAGAGGGGGCGCTTCCCGGACAGTTGGAAGCCAAGCGTGCCCAGTACTCCAGGGTGCCCTCACCAGGAAGCATCATCGTCACCGACGGCCATGAGACCTGGACTGCTGTGCAGCCCAACATCGACGCTGGTGACGTGGAGGCCGATGGCAAGGCCCTGAGGCTCATGATCGCCGCCGGCGCTGGCGTCCCCCTCCATTTCTTGGCCGAGGGAGAGTCAGCCACACGGGCCACTGCCAAGGAGATGGGCACCCCCACCTTCCGGCACTTTGCCCACCGTCAGTACATCTTTCGCCAGATCGTCGAGGACGTCATCAAAGTGGCCGCCGCCAGAGCGGGCCACCCTGATGTGGAGGTGGAGGTCACCTTCGAATCGGTCCTCAGCGAAGTTCGAGCGGCAGCCGGATAAGAGTAGTGAGCACCGGAGTCGGTCTTGCCCTCGCGCTGCAAACGGGGCGCGACCAGACATCGCCGGCGACAAAGTTGCCAATGACAGTTCATAGCTGGTTTGCCCCCCTTCAGTACGGGAGGCTTGGCAGCCACCAGGAGAATGCTGGACCATGCTGCAACCACTGGCACTTTCAGTGAAAACCCAACGGATCACTCTGAATCTCGACCCGCCATCAAAGCATCTGGATGTGGTCATCATCGCCGCAGGAGAGGCGAAGGGACTCAAGTTTCGCCCCGAGCTCCTGCAGGCCTACGCGGGCAAGTTCGAGCGAGTGCCCTGCTTCGTCGATCACGCCGGACCCCTTGACGAGGGACGGCCTGGAGGGAGATCGGTCCGCGATCTGGCAGGCTTTATCCACAGCGTTCACTACGACCAGGTGAAGCAAGCCCTGGTGGGCAAGCTCCACCTGTATCAGCGCGCTCAATGGATTGCCGATCTGGCTGGCGAGGTCAGCGACGTGCCCTTCTTTGGTCTATCCGCCGATCTTTGGGTTCGTTGCCAGGAAAAGGAGGTGCAGGCTATCGAATTCGTGAACTCTGTGGACATCGTCGTGAATCCTGCGGCCGGGGGGCGCTTTGTGCACGAATCCCGGCCACGACCTGAGGAGGTGGACACCATGCTAGAAGCACCAGTACCTTCGGTGTCTAACGCACCGGAAGCTCAGACCAAAGGTGCTGACCCTTTCAGCAGACTGCGACAAGCCGACGACCGAAGGCCCGGACCTATAGGCGGGGCACAGGCTCCCTTTCGCCCCGTCGGGGGAGAGCCACCAGCCCGCGGCAGGAAGAAGCCGGGTGACAGCAAACCGGCGACCGGCGATCTCAGACGCGAGATCATCGAACTCAAGCTGCAGGTCTCAGGCCTGCCGGCCGAAGCCTGCCGAACCATCGAGCAGCAGTTGGGCCAGGATGCGTCGATCGAGCAGGCCGACGGGCTGATCGCTGCCTTCCGAGAAGCCTACTCTCAAGCCCACGCCCAGTCGGCCATCAAGGGGCTGGGACGCATCCGGCGCCTGGTGGAGCCGCTGGACAAGATAACCCTGGCCTTTGAGCGACTGATGGGCCTTCCCACCAACGC
>SDBU01001288.1_pt1 | contig 36313 bp, 34 predicted proteins | sample 2277071 | NCBI WGS metagenome assembly SDBU01 (sample SAMN10397929, study PRJNA504765) | marine sediment metagenome | isolation source: marine sediment core GS08_GC12, 126 cmbsf | place: Arctic Ocean: Gakkel Ridge, Loki's castle | collected 2008 | reverse complement strand
CCTTCACGTTCTATTTTTCCATTCCTGTTGTGAATTCTGAGGCCCCCGAGATACCACATGCCATCAAAAATTTCGGAGCAACTGACTTCCCGGTTGCACCAATTTGTCTCTCGTAGACCATAATCCCATTATCAACCGCCACTCTTGTTCCTCCAATAGATGCTCCCAGGTTATCCGCCAATTCTTGAATGATTGGAAAAGCTTCTATGTTTATTCCGTTTCCTATTGCCACAATTTTATCTGCCCAATGCACGGATAAAAGGGTAAATATGGTAACCAAGGATTTGTTTAAGAAATATAAAAAGGTCGAAGATTTTGCCAAAGCAAATCAAAAAACATTTGAAAATAAGATAAAATCTACGGGTTTCTATAAGAATAAAGCAAGGAATATAATAGCGAGCTCCAAAATTATAGTAAAAGATTTTAAAGGCAAGGTTCCCGCGAGGATGGAGGAGCTGCTTACGCTTCCCGGCGTAGCACGAAAAACAGCGAATATAGTTTTATATAACGGGTACGGCATAATAGATGGTATAGCCGTGGATACTCACGTAAGGCGGCTTGCGCAGAAATTAGGCCTAAGCAGGTCCGATGATCCTGTAAAAATAGAGCAAGACCTTATGAAGATTATTCCAAAGAAGGATTGGGCAAGTGTCAGTTATTTGTTGATAGACCACGGAAGAAAGATTTGCGATGCAAAAAAGCCGAAGTGCCAAGAGTGCATGTTGAAGAAGTTGTGCCCCTCGTTCGGAAAATTATAACATGAGAAAACTGGCGCAAAGAATAAAAAGAATACTTCTTATTTTGATATTGTTTTATATTTTCTTTGTCAGTATTGCCCTTATGAGCTACAGCTTCAAATGCTTCGGAAGGGAGTTCAGCGAGAAACTTATAAGCACAACATCGAATCCTGTCGTAGGTTTGTTCATCGGCCTTTTGGCAACCAGTATTATTCAAAGCTCTACTACCACAACTTCTATGGTTGTGGGCTTTGTAGCCGGAGGGGCACTTTCTATAAGATGCGCTATTCCAATAGTGATGGGGGCGAACATAGGCACCACTATAACATGTGCGCTGGTAGCGCTCGGCCATATAACGAGAAAAGAAGAATTCAGGCGGGCCTATGCGAGTTCCACAATGCATGATATCTTTAATATATTGACAGTTATAATACTATTTCCGATTGAGATGGCCACGAGGTTTCTTGAAAGGTCGGCTATTTTTCTTGCTTCCTTTCTGGAACAAACGGAAGGTTTCCAGATAACAAGCCCTTTCAAGTTAATGGTGAAACCAGCGGTAAATTTTATCGATAGTATTTTTATTAACTTTTTTAATATGCCTATAAAATTGGCAGGGTCTTTTATGCTAGTGCTTTCTTTTGTCATACTGATTATTTCTTTGTTTTTTATGGCGAAGATTATGAAAAAGGCCGTTGCAAACAAGGCTGAGATAATTTTTGATAAAATTTTAGGCAGAGGAGGATTGATTGCCATATTAATGGGATGCCTTTTTACGGCTATGGTTCACTCAAGCTCTATTACTACTGCTATTCTGGTTCCATTGGTCGGCTCAGGTGTTCTTAGAATCGAGACCGCGTACCCGATAGTTTTGGGCGCCAATGTCGGCACTACCGTTACAGCACTATTAGCAGCTTTGACAGGAAATATTGCCGGTATAACAATTGCAATTGTGCATCTTTTGTTCAATATTTGCGGATTGTTAATATTTTATCCGGTTAAGGCAGTAAGAAGGATACCGCTATTTTTGGCGAGGAGCCTGGCAAATATTGCTTCAGAAAAAAAGATAGTCGCCTTTGCTTATGTAGGAATTGTATTTTTTGTTATACCACTTATCTTTATTTGGGTGCATAATGTGCTGAAATAAAACTGAGCCGTCATTGCGAGCCCCGACAAAGTCGGGGCGAAGCAATCTCTAATTTTGAGATTGCTTCGTCGCCTTCGGCTCCTCGCAATGACAGCGTAGAGGAGGTTAGCCATGTTTGATAATTTATTGAGTTTTTGGAAGGGAAAAGATTTCTTGAAAGGAGTTCTTGCTGATTTTGAAAGAATGCTAAATGATGCAGAAGATATGTTTAAAAAAGTCTGTAAGAAACTTTTAGAGGGTAAATCAGAGGAGGGCTTGAAGGATAGAATATATAGCATAGATCGAGAGGTAAACCGCTTAGAAAAAGACATAAGAAGAAGAATTGTAGAGCACCTTTCCATTCAGGGCAATGTGGATTTGCCTGCCTGTCTTGTACTTATGAGCGTTGTAAAAGATGCTGAAAGATTGGGCGATTACGCAAAAAATTTATTTGAGGTTACAGAACTATTAGAAAAACCACTGGACAAAAATATATTTGAAGAACTATTCGGTGATTTAGATAAAAAAATAATTGATGAGTTTTCCCAGACCCGAGCTGCGTTTATTGAGTCCGATGAAAAAACTGCAAGGGATATTTTGATTCTTGAACGGGAAATTGTCAAAAAATGCGATGAGATTATTGACAAACTCTCTAAGAGTAGTTTTCCTACTAATACCGCAGTGTGTCTTACCCTTCTGACCAGATATTTCAAAAGGACAGCGGCGCATTTAACCAATATAGCTTCGTCGGTAGTATTGCCGATAAGTGACCTTGACTTTTTTGATGAAAAATTAAGACATAAAAATGAAAACGAAACAAATTAAGATCCTTATTGCGGACGACGAACCCAGCATCTTAAACAGCGTTAAAGCTATTCTTCTATCCGAAGATTACAGCGTAGTTACCGCAAGAAACGGGAAAGAAGCGGTGGAGGTTTTTAAAAGAGAGTCACCGGATTTGGTAATTTTAGACGTTTCAATGCCTTTCTTTTCCGGTTTTGAAGTACTTAATAAAATCAAGAAGTATTTCGGTGAAAGATATACCCCGGTTATATTTCTTACCGTAAGCGTAAAAATTGATGACAAACTAAGGGCCTTCCACGGAGGCGCTGTTGATTATCTGACAAAACCGGTTTCTCCCCAAGAACTTCTTGCGCGGATTAAAAATTTTATCGAAATCAAAGATAGGCATGACAGATTAAAACAGGCCGCGACATATGATTGGATGACAGGGGCATTAAACAAGGCGCATTTTATAGAAAAGGCAAAAGAGGAGCTGGAGAAGGCTCTCCGAAATAAAACACCGTTGAGTTTTATCTTTATAGACATAGACCATTTCAAAAAGATCAATGATGAGATAGGGCATTTGGCCGGAGACACGGTTATTTCTGAGTTCGCAAACCGCCTAAAACACTCAATAAGAAAAATAGACCTTATAGGAAGGTTTGGCGGAGATGAATTTATGCTTATGCTCCCGCACAAAGCCAAATTAGAGGCATTGACAGTTGCGACGAGACTAACAAAAAATATAAAAAAGAAAACCATTATTTTTGAAAAGAATAAGATACATATAACTGCAAGCATGGGCATTGTTTCCATAAAAACCGATAAAAAAATCAGCATAAATGCCCTCATAAAACTCGCCGATGAAGCCCTTTACGAGGCAAAAGCAAAAGGCGGCGGCTGCCACGTCCTAAAAACCCTCCAATAATGTTAAACTCTAAACTCAAAATCCTAAACTCTAAACAAACTCAAAACATTAAATTCAAATGACAAAGCACAAAATTCAAAATAAATCCAAAATTCAAATTTCAAAACTTGAGGTTTTGTTATTTGGATTTTGTGCTTTGAATTTTGTCATTTGGATTTAGGATTTGTTTAGAATTTAGGGTTTTCAATTTGCATTTGTTATGATAATATAGTATCCTACTGTTATTAGGAGGATGACTATATGGGTGAATTAAGGAAGGATCCCATTCTCGGGAGATGGGTAATTATTTCTAAAGAGCGAAGCAAGCGGCCGGGCTCATATCTGATAGAAAAAACTCCTTATGAAAGCAATCCCAAAGACTGCCCGTTTTGTTACGGGCATGAACATATGACCCCGCCCGAGATATATGCGATAAGGCCGCGGCGCTCCAAACCAAACACCTCCGGCTGGCAGGCCAGGGTCGTACCAAACAAGTATCCCGCCCTTGGCATTGACAGGCCATTGAAGAAAAAGGGATTAGGGCTTTTTGACATGATGACAAGCTTCGGCGCCCACGAAGTCATAATAGAAACCCCCGACCATAAAAGAGAGATATACGATCAGTCTATAGATGAAATAGTTAAGTGGATTTCGGTTATTCAAGGTAGGGTAGAAGATCTTCACAAAGATATGCGTTTTAGATATCTCCTTGTTTTTAAGAATAAAGGCAGAGAGGCCGGTGCATCGATAAGCCATCCCCATCATCAGATAATAGCCACGCCGGTGACGCCAAAGAGGGTAAGGGAGGAACTAAAGGGATCGGAGGCATATTTTAAACTTAAAGAAAGATGCATTTTCTGTGATATGATTGAGCAGGAGTTGACCTCCAAAGAAAGAATAGTTTACCAGAACGATGCCTTTGTAAGTTTTTGCCCGTATGCATCAAGGTTTCCGTTCGAAATATGGATTCTTCCCAAGCATCATTGTATAGATTTTTATGATGATATTGTAAAAAACGACATCAAATTGCTCGCCATGACCTTAAAAAATACTATTACCAAACTTAATAATGTTTTGAAAGGCCCTGAATATAATTATCTTATACACGCTTCTCCGAATAGATTTGAGAGGCGCGGCTATTGGAAAACTATCCATGAGGATTTCCACTGGCACATAGAGCTTTTCCCACGACTTACCAGGACAGCCGGCTTTGAATGGGGAACAGGTTTTTATATAAACCCCACGGCTCCTGAGGATGCCGCAAAGGCCTTGAGAGAAACGGATGCCCCTTAAGATCCTCTTTGTATCTCCGGAGGTAACGCCTTTTGCAAAGACCGGCGGCCTTGCTGATGTTTCCGGCGCCCTGCCAAAAGCCCTTCAAAATCTTGGATGCGACGTAAGGATAGCGCTTCCTTTATATAAATGCGCGCATAAGGGCGGTTTTAATTTAAGAAAGATTAAATCCGGCGTTTCACATAATTTCCTGGGACACCTTCCACCCTTTGATATTTACGAGAATAAAGAATCAAACCTTATAACATATTTTATCGATAATAAAAATTATTTTGATAGGGACGAACTATACGGAACCGCCGAAGGCGATTACCGGGACAATGCCTATAGATTTAGTTTCTTCTCAAAAGCCGTCCTTGCAGCCGCAAAGGCAGTTGGATTTAGGTGCGATATTATACACTGTAACGATTGGCAGTCCGCATTAGTTCCTTTTTATTTAAAATTTAAATTAAATAAAGATAAGTTTTATAAAGGGACCAGGGCACTTTTTACAATTCATAACCTTGCCTATCAGGGCCAGTTTCCGAAAGATGTAATGAAAGACATAGATATCCCGGATAAATTTTTCAATATGCATAATTTAGAATTTTACCGAAATTTAAATTTTATGAAGTCCGGAATACTCTATTCTGATGCGGTGAATACGGTTAGCAAGGGATACGCAAGAGAAATATTGATCCCTGAATATGGCTGCGGTTTAGACGGTGTTTTAAGGACAAGAAGCAGCGAACTTTTCGGGATCACAAACGGCGCGGATTATTCCGAGTGGGATCCCCAAATAGATTCGTATATTAAACAGAGATATAATTCTGATACGATTGAAAAAAAGATGGATTGCAAAATAGACCTTTTAAGAGGAGTAGATATGAATTTGCCGCCAGATAGGCCTTTGTTAGGCGTTATTACAAGGCTCGCCAGACAAAAGGGAATAGATTTGTTGGCAGATATTATGGAAAGGCTCATTGATTTAGATGTCGGCATAATATTGTTGGGGAAAGGCGATGAAGAATATCAGAATCTATTTTTAAGATTATCCGAAGAATACCCCGAGCATTTAAGCGTGAATATTAAGTTTGATAATGAGTTGGCGCATAAGATTGAAGCAGGCTCGGATATCTTTTTAATGCCGTCTCGCTATGAGCCGTGCGGATTAAATCAAATCTACAGTTTAAGATACGGAACCATTCCTGTGGTCAGGGCAACCGGTGGACTGGACGATATCATAATTGATTTTGACGAAGATAGAATAAAGGGGAACGGTTTCAAGTTCGGCCCTGCCGCACCGGATGCATTTTATGAAGCAATCGAAAAGGCAGTTAGAGCATTCGAAGATAAGGCATTATGGGCTAATTTGATTAAAAGAGTTATGAAATTAGATTTTTCGTGGGAACATTCGGCAAAGGAGTATATCGAGTTATACGAGAAGATAATTAAAAGCGGAGGATAACGATGATAGATACGTTATGTCTAATACTTGGCGGAGGAAGGGGAACACGGCTTTATCCGCTTACAAAGGAGAGATCCAAACCGGCCGTACCCATGGCAGGCAAATACCGGCTTATCGATATTCCTATTTCAAACTGTTTAAGTTCGGGTTTAAATAAGATTTATGTCCTTACCCAGTTTAATTCAGAATCGTTAAATAAACATATAGCGCGCACGTATAAACTGGATAGATTCTCTAAAGGTTTTGTCGAAATTATGGCAGCGGAACAGTCGATGGAAAGCATGGATTGGTTTCAGGGAACAGCCGATGCAGTAAGACAGTGCTTGAGGCATTTTGAGGACCCCGCCATAAAGCGCATTCTGGTTTTATCAGCAGACCAATTGTACAAATTTAATTTTAGAGATTTACTGGATTTTCACGTTAAGAAAAATTCCCAGATTACAATCGCCTGTAATCCGGTTTCTCCGGATAAGGTATCCGAATACGGAATAATGGGTATTGATACTAACGGCAGGATAATGAATTTTGTTGAAAAACCGAAAAATCAGGAGGCCGTCAAGGATTTGATAGTTAATATCGACAATAAGAGCTGCTTTCTTGCTTCTATGGGAATATATCTATTCGAAAAAGATGTATTAATCGAACTGTTAACCACATCAGAAAAAGTAGATTTTGGAAAAGAAATAATCCCTGAGGCATTCAAACATAAGTTGACTTACGCCTTTACTTATAAGGGCTACTGGAGAGATATAGGAACTATGAAGACATTTTATGAAGAAAATATTATGCTTGCAGATCCTCTGCCCGAACTGGATATCTTTGACGAACAATGGCCTATTTTTACAAGACCCCGGAACCTGCCCCCCTCAAAGATAGTATCGAGCCATATAGATAGGTCGATGATAGCAGATGGGTGCATAATAGATAGGGCCCATATCTATCACTCCATAATAGGATTAAGAAGCCGGATAGGCCGGGATTCCAAGATAGAAGATTCTATTATTCTTGGGTGCGATTTTTATGAATCCCTCGATACCATAGGGTATAATAAAACCCATGGCATTTGCTCCATGGGCATAGGAGAAGATTGTCATATAAAAAAAGCCATAATCGATAAAAATGCAAGGGTTGGCAACAATGTAAAGATTTTGAATAAAAAAAATCTCAAAACTTATGATAAAGATAATGTGTTTATAAGGGATGGCATTGTTATTGTGACCAAGAATGCGCTAATACCTGATGGCACGGTAATATAAAAAAATGCGAAAGTTTAAATACATCTACGGTCCCGTACCTTCCTGGAGATTGGGAAGCTCACTCGGCGTAGATTTGCTTTCAGAAAGAGATAAGATATGCACTTTTGACTGCACATATTGTCAGATCGGGAAAACCCCTTTTTATACTACCGAAAGAAAAATATTCGTTCCTACCCAAAAAGTTATTGAAGAAATAAAGTCCCTTCCCGAAATCCACATAGATTACATTACTTTTTCCGGAAGGGGAGAGCCGACTTTGGCGAAAAATCTAGGCGAAGCAATAAAAAAAGTCAAAAAAGTGAGAAAAGAACCGATAGCGGTTTTGACAAATTCTTCTTTGATACCCCGGGAAGATGTAAGAGGAGAGCTGATTTTAGCAGATTTAGTAGCCTGTAAGCTCGATGCCTCTATAGATAAGACATTTGCTTTGATAAATAAGCCGGATAAAACAATACGGTTTGAAAGTATCTTGGGCGGCATAAAAGAATTCCGAGAAATCTATAAAAAGAAACTCGCGCTTCAAATTATGTTTACTGAAGTTAATAAGAATGAAGCGCAAAGTTTAGCAGAATTGGCTATGGAGATAAATCCGGATGAAATCCAGATAAATACTCCCCTTAGGCCTTCAAGAATAGGCGCGCTTTCTAAATCTGAAATATCAAAGATAAAAGAATATTTTAAGGATTTTAATGTTGTCTCGGTCTATGACGCAGCGCGTGTAGAAGTTGAGCCTATTAGTACAAAAGATACGTTAAGACGGAGAGGAAAAATAGAGTAGCGACATATTTGACTTTGATTATTTTGTAAGGTATATTTATAGTAGAAACGAAAGAGAGGTGAAAGATGTTGAAAAAGTATGGTGTATTGTTGCTGTTGTTTTTGTTAACAGGCACGGTTTTTATTATTTCCCCAGCCCTTGCCGAAGAAGCTATTTTGGCTGAAGGCCTTACATTTAGACAGGCTACGATTAAAACCTTGGAAGGCTCGGTAAAAATTAAGAAGAAAGACGCTGAAGTTTGGGTGGTAGCCTATGAAGGGATGATTCTAAATCAGGATGATATAATTAAAACTGATGCCGACTCAAGCGTAGATATCGTTCTTCCTACCGAAGGCGAAGAATCGACCGTTCGTATTTACAAAAAAGCAGAGGTCGCTATTCAGCAGTTAGTGAAAAATGAAATAACAGGCGAAGAAAATACGGTCCTGAATGTTGCCATAGGGAAGATTTTGATAAAAGCAGCTAAACTGAAAGGCGAATCCAGATTTGAGGTAGTAACCCCCACCTCAGTAGTGGGTGTTAGGGGAACCGAATTCGAGGTCACGGTTTCAGCAGCAACTAAATTCCAAGTCAGCGTTTCAAAACCAGAATAAAAATTTATATAACACGGATACACGCGGATAATCCGCGTGTATCCGTGTTTAATTTGACTTTTTGGTTTTTTTAATGTATACTTCTTAAAAATATTAAAAAAGTAAGTTTCTAACACAAATTAAGAACAAAAAAAGGAAGAAACCATGTTGAGTTTTACAAGAATCCCTAGAAACGAGAAAGAAGGTAAAAATATAACCATATATAATATTTTAAGAGAAAAAGGTGAAGTGTCCCGTTCAGACATATCAGGCCTTACCAAGATTAATGTGGTTTCAATATCTAATTATATCAATGCATTTATTAAAAACGGCCTGATTTTAGAAAAGCAAATCGGCGAATCAAGCGGAGGAAGGCCCCCCATACTTCTGGATTTGAACAGGGATAACGTATATACGATTGGGTTGCACGTATGCGATTCATATATATTGGGTGTAGCGGTTGATTTTGCCATAAAGACAGTGAATAAGGTTAAGAAGGAAGTCGGTTCCGGAAATTTAGAGCAGACTATTATTGATGCAATAAATGCCTTAAAAAAAGATAATGGCAATATAAAAGGCATAGCGTTAGTTTCAGAAAATACAAATATTGATATTGTGAATTTAGCAAAGAAAATACAAGATGAATTTCAAATAGATTTATATATAGATAAAGCATCCATTTCCGCCGCATATGCCGAGTCAGTTCTTGGCTCCGGTTATTCAGCAGCCCCCCTGCTTTATTCCTATAAAGATATAGGGGATTGTGTTTTTTTATTAGATGATTCCAGTTTTTATATATGGGACGGTAAAAGTCAGGATAATTTGGCATATCTTAGGCCGTGGAGCGCCGATATGGGTATTAAAAATTACGCCAGAGAAATAATTAAAAAAGGAGTGGGAACAGAAATTATTCACCTCGCAGGCGGCTCAATCGATAATGTTACAGAGAGGGAAGTTATAGAAGCGGTTAAAAAAAATGATAATGTTGCGATTGAAATTTTGGAATTCACCGGCCTGAATCTTGGCGTAAGACTGGCGTATTTGATAAATATTTTTAAGCCAAAAAAGCTGATTTTGGGAGGGGGCATAGAGAAGGCAGGTAAATATTTTATCGAGCCGCTTAAAAAAAGCATAGAAAAATTGGCAAAAGACGAAACCTTGAAAAGCCTGAAAATAGAGAATAGCACTTTAGGCGAGGAAGCAGTTGCAACAGGAGCAGCTGCTTTAATTATAAGAGAAATATTCATGGGAGCTTAATACGCGGGGGATAAAATGGATACAGAAAAAAAATGTAAAATTTGCGCAAGGCCGTTCATGGCGAATAAATACCGTCCCAACCAGGAAATTTGTTCAAGCATAGAGTGCCAGTACCAGCGGCAGCTCAACAATATGAAGAGATGGCGAGAGAGTAATCCGAATTATTTCAAATACAAAGAAATCGGTAATAAATCATGGAAGGAAACCTGTAAACTTCGTTCTTTAGAATGGCGCAAAAGACACCAGGAGTATCTTAAGCTTTATAGAGAAGCACACAAGGGGAGCCATAGAGAATATATGAGGGAATATATGAAACAATATAGAAAAAGAAAAAAAGAGGCCCAAAAAGGAGAAACCGAAGCAATATCATGAAGAAAGTTCCATTTATTTTTAGAATATTTTTATCCTTATGCGTATTATTTGCTACATGGCAATTTTACCCGAATTCTTATTCGCAGGATGTGGAAGAATTAGCAAATAATATTGTCGATTCTTATAAGCTTTTTGAAGAGGGAAAAGCGTTTTATAAAAAGCATGATTATGTAAATGCGAAGATAAAATTCCAACAATCCCTTATTAAAGATCCTGAAAATAAAAAAGCCGGAAAATTCCTGAAATTATGCGATAGGAAAATAGAAAAACAGGAAAAACAGAAGATTAAACTTAGAAAAAGAAAGAAAGACCTCCTCGAAAGAAAGGCCTGGGGTATTTTTGGTGTCAGAAAGAAGGGCCTTAAAGATGTGCTTTCGGATATACCCGCAAAAGATATATCCAGAGAAAAATTAACGCTTGATGAGTGTATAAAAATAGCAATGGAAAATAGCCTTCCGCTTGAAATAGCCCAGAAGCAGGTTAAATTGGCAAAGATAAGATTGTGGGAGGCCAGGCGAAAACTGGCCCCTACGTTAAGAGCAAAATGGGAAGAGTCGAGAGGCGAGATTTATGGTGATGGTTACGAAGGGAGAAAAACCCTTGTTGAAGGCTCGCAGCCGATATTCCACGGGGGAGAATTGGTTTTTACAGTAAGCCAGGCAAGGATTAATTTAGAAATTGTTGAAAATGACTATGACAGAATAAAAAACGGCCTTATTCTCAAGGTTGAGAAGGCTTACTATAGTTTGGATAAAGCCATAAAATTTGTTGAGGTTCAACGCAAGCTGTACGAGAAGGCCGGAGAGTTAAATGACTTTATAAACAGGCTATATCAAGCTGGAGCAGTGAGTAAAATAGAATTTTTGAATGTCAGTTCAAAATACAATCAGATCGATTTCCAGTTTATTTCTGCGGAAGAAGATACATCATTAGCAAAACTTATATTACAGCAGGCAATGAATACCGAAGAAGATATTGATATTATGCCTGTGGGAGAACCGGAAGTTAAAGGAGACATATCGCTGGATGATTGTTACACACTTGCATATACAAATCGTCCCGAGATGAAGATAAATTATCTTATGACTGAATATTATTTATACGAAAAGAAAATTGCGGGCGCACACGGTTGGCCGAAAATTGATGCTATGGGAGCCTATGGATATAGCATTGAGGATTTTAGAAATCCGGATCGACCTGACAAACATAAATTTGCACCTGAATGGTATGCAGGGCTTAAGGTTAGTATACCATTTCTCGGAAATACGATTGGATACTCACTTACGAAAGAACGCTGGCAGCCTGTTGTAGCATCTAAGCACCAAACTGAGACGTTAACACATACTACAACATTCGGAATTTTAGACAACCTTAAACTCTATTCTGACCTTACAGAATCCGATATAGGCTTTGGCAGGGCAAAACAGGAATACAATAAAATTAGACAGGAAATTACCTTAGAGGTAAAGGAGACATTCTTTAAATACAAAAAAGCACTCCTGCAGATGAAAGTTGCCAAAAGCAAGGTTGAATACCAGCAGCGTTATGTTGAATTTCTCGAGGCAAAAAGAGAAATGGACGAATCAATGACTTCCGATGTTTTAGAGCAGATGATAAAATTGAGTGAAGAGGAGTTTGGACTTTTGCAGGCGTTAACGGATTATCATATTGCGATAAAGAGCCTTAACAAGGCTATTGGGATTGTGGGATATTTTCGCGCATAAGAAAAGGAGATAAACGATGGATATAAAGAAAATAAAAAAGAAGTATATCTGGATGATAATCGGCGTAATTATAGCCATGCTGATATTGGCTCGAGGCATTGGCAGTATAAGAAGGGTGCTTTTTGAAAAAAGAAAAGCCAAAATCGCAGAATTGGAAGTCATAGGCGAAATGACCCCTGTTAAAGTTTATAAGATAAAGCGGATGGATTTTAAGGATACCCTGCCTGTTTTAGGCGGTATAAGGGGTTATAAAGAAGTGCCGCTAAAGTTTCAGACAAGCGGGATTTTAGAAAGTTTTAATTTTGAAGAAGGAGAAAGAATACAGGAAGGAGATATCATAGGCAATCTCCAGCAGAAAGACGCGCTTTTAAAGCTTAAATATGCCGAATTGGAATTAAATAAGGCCAAAAAGATGTATGAAATAGGCGCTATTATAGAAGATGCACTGGAGAAGGTCCGCCTGGAATACGAATCCGCTAAGAGCGATTTAGAAAAGACCAATATTTACGCTGTATCAGATGGCGTTTTAGGAAGTCACGATATAGATGTAGGGACCTACGTTACGCCGAACGATAAAGTAGGCACATTCGCGGATATCACCCGAGTTTATGCCGAGTTTAATATAATTGAGAAAGATGTTCCCAAATTGAAACTCGGCCAGAAATCCGAAATATTTGTTGACGCGATACCGAATAAGAATTTTGTCGGAACCATTGATACAATTTCACCTTTGATAGAAGGACGCACCAGGACGCAGCGGGTAAAGGTCGAACTTAAAAACCCCGAAGGAACGCTTAACCCCGGCATGTTTACAAGAGGGCTTATTTCAACTTATGAAAAGAAAGACGCCATTATAATTCCGGCCTCGAGCTTGAAAAAGAAGGAAGAGGGTTATGTGGTGTTTGTCGTCCACAGGGATGAGCCGGTTGAGGCAGAAGGACCTCAAGAAGAGAAGGAGAAAACAACGATAGAAAGGGATACCGGCACAGTAGAAGTAAGACAAATTAAAGTAGGTTATATGACTCAAGATTTAATCGAAGTGGATAAGGGTTTGGAAGAAGGCGAGTTTGTTGTTGTTGAGTTATATCAGGAATTGCAGGATAAGGAGAAGGTTGATATAGCAGAGGTTCAGGAGATACTTTACTAAAATGGGCCTACCGCAGTTTTCCATAAAAAGACCAGTTACAACAATCATGGTCATTCTTGGCGTGGTGCTTTTCGGATTTATTTCACTCGTCAGGCTCCCGCAGGAATTATTTCCCCCCATTACGTATCCTCAACTTACAGTTGCCACTGTCTACGCTAATGCAGCTCCGGAAGAGATTGAAACCTTAATAACAAAACCGGTAGAAGAGGCAGTTGGTACTGTAAGCGGTTTAAGGCGCGTTAAATCCGTTTCCAAAGAAGGTATTTCTCTGGTCATGGGTGAATTCGGATGGAATGAAAATATGGATTTTGCAGCTTTAAGGGTAAGGGAAAAAATAGATTTGATAAAGGAAAGACTTCCCAGAGACTCCGGCGAACCACTTGTAATGAAATATAATCCCTTTGAACTGCCTGTAATGACATTAAGCATTACAGGCAAAAGGTCACCCGTAGAAATAAGAGAAATTACGCGCATAATTATAAAAGATGAATTGGAAAAAATAGAAGGAGTTGCATCGGCATCTATTTCCGGAGGACTCGAACGTGAGGTACTGGTTGAAATAGACCAGGCCCGCCTTTATGCCCAGGATGTCCCTATAATGGATGTGGTGCACGCTATAACAAACGCTAACTTAAATTACCCCGCAGGCACAATAAAAGAAAGTTTTTACGAATATCTTATAAGGACACTGGGTGAATTCGAGCATATTGACGAAATAGGAAAAATTCCGGTCAAAACTTTTAGAGACGAAAGGATGTATTATGCTCCGGAAGAATTAAGAGAAAAAGAAATATCTCCCGCGGCAAACTTAGTTCTTTTAGAAGACGTCGCCGATATTTATGACACCTATAAAGAAAGAACGAGTTTCTCAAGATATAAGGGCGACGAAAATGTTTCTGTTTCAATCCAAAAACAAGCCCAGGTCAATACGCTTCAGGTAGTTAACCGCGTAAAAGACGCCTTAAAATATATCACGGAGGAACTCCCGGAGGATATAGATATCGCAATAGTTTATGACCAGTCTCTCTTTATAAAAGATTCTATCAATGGCGTAAAAAATGCAGCTATACAAGGTGGAATTCTCGCGTTTATAGTTTTGTTTCTTTTCTTAAGAAATTTCAAAAGCTCGGCTATAGTCACATTCAGCATTCCTATTTCAATAATGGCAGTTTTTGTTCTTATGTATACGGGCGGTATCTCAATCAATATGATGAGTTTAGGAGGACTTGCATTGGGTGTTGGGATGCTGGTCGATAGCGCCATTGTAGTTTTAGAAAATATTACCAGACACAGAGCCCGGGGGGCTCTTGCCAAACGCGCCTCGAGCGAAGGCGCGAGCGAAGTCTCTAATGCAATAACAGCTTCGACACTTACTACCATAGCCGTTTTTTTACCAATGGTGTTTGTTATCGGCATTGCAGGTCAATTGTTTAAGGAACTTGCCTTTACGGTTACTTTTGCTCTGGTGGCTTCCCTTTTCGTGGCCTTAACGCTTATACCGCTTTTGGCTACAACGATAAAAGGGGTAAAAGGACTTGAGGGCCCGACATCCGGCGGCGATACGCAGAGATATTTAGCGAGGTTCGAAAAACTACTAAAGATTTTTTTAAAAAACCGTCGTATTGGTTTTTTAGCCGTTTTAGCGCTTTTTATCATATCAATAATGCTGTATTTCCCGCTTGACAAGGAATTAATGCCCAAAATGGATCAGGGCCAATTTATTATAAAACTGAATATGTCAGCAGGGACAAGATTGGAAGTTACAAATCAGGAAGTTCTAAAAATAGAAGATTTCATCCTTGATTTGCCTGAAGTAAAAGAGGTAAGCGTTATTGTCGGTTCAACGCGGGGTAAGGGCGCTGAAGATGTTATGCAAAGATTGGGTTCGTACCAGGCAGAGATGCTTGTCAACCTGAAAGCTAAAAGAAGAGTTAAAACAAAGGACCTGGTGCAGACGATAAAAGAGAAGATAAGTTCTATGGATCTAGGAGGCGCTCAAATAGAATACGTTTTGCAGGAAAGCGTTTTTAGCGCGGTACTGGAAGAATCTTCTCCTATAATAATAGAGGTAAAGGGTAAAAGTATCCCTGTTATGCTTAAAATAGTAGAAAATGTGAGGAGGATGCTGGGTAATGTAAAGGGTGTTTACGGCATAAGAACAGATATGCCGGAGCCGTCTCCCGAAACAAGGATAATAGTGGATAAAGACAAAGCTGCGTCGTATCAATTTTCAGTAGTTGATATTGCCCAGACCTTGCAGGCGGCCATTCGCGGTTATATAGCGAGTCAGCTTAAAGAAAAAGGCCATGAGATAGATATAAGGGTAAGGTTGAGGGAGCAGGATAGGAATACTTTCGACAAGCTTGCCAGGGTGCAGCTTACTTCTCCGGCGGGAATCAGGGTTCCCCTTATGAGTTTGGTAACATTTATCAGGGGTAAAGGCCCAAGCGAGATTAAAAGACTGGATCAGGTAAGGACAATACTTGTTGCGGCAAACATCTTTAGGCGAGCGCTTAAAGATGTTACAAGCGATATAGAGAGAAATTTAAAGAAGCTTAATATTTCAGAGGACTATACAGTAAAACTTACCGGGGAATCCGAAGAAATGAAACAGTCTTTCAACAGTTTGAGAAACGCACTTATACTTTCAATTCTTTTAGTTTATATGATTATGGCTGCCCAGTTTGAAAGTTTGTGGCAGCCGTTTATCATTATGTTTACTGTGCCGCTTTCATTGATAGGCGTCATTTTCGCCCTTTTTATTACACGTACATCGGTTAATGTGGTTGCTCTTTTAGGTTTTATAATGTTAAGCGGTATAGTTGTAAACAATGGTATCGTTTTAGTAGATTATATAAATGTATTGTGTTCAAAAGGAATGCCGGTTTATGAATCTATTATTGAAGCCTCAAAGGCAAGATTAAGGCCTATATTAATGACTGCCATGACTACAGTGCTGGGACTTATCCCCATGGCCTTAGCAATAGGGGAGGGGGCGGAATTAAGGGCTCCTCTTGCCATAAGTGTTATAGGGGGACTTTTTATAGCCACGTTTTTATCGCTTTTTGTCATTCCCGCCGTTTATTTAACTACACATAATCTGAGGGTAAAGATTTTCAATAGAGGACTGAATAGATGAATTTATCAAAAGTGGCTATTACCAGACCAATAGCCGTGATAATGGTTTTTTCGGCAGCCCTACTTATGGGCGCAGTCTCTTTATTTTATCTGCCTGTTGAACTTTATCCGAACGTGAGCCTTCACAATATAAGTATTATAATAATAGTCCGCGGCGGCATTCCCCCAACAGAAGTCGAAAGCCTTGTTACCAAACCTATTGAAGAGGCTATAAGCACCGTAAGCCACTTAAAGGAACTCTTAAGCATTTCCAAAGAAGGGGAATCTACTATTGTCTTAAGTTTTGAAGCAGGTACAAATATGGATTTTGCCGCGTTGGAAGTCAGGGAGAAATTCGCCAGGGTGAAGAACAAGCTTCCCAGGGAGGCCGAAAAACCCATAATAGCTCAGTTTAAACAGACCGACACGCCGATTATGATTCTCGCGGTTACAAGCGAAAAGAGGACCACGGAGAGTATTAGAAAAATAGTGGATGAAACCATAAAAGAGAGGATAAAAAGGATATCAGGCGTAGCTAATGTAGAAGTTTCCGGAGGAAGGGAAAGAAAGATACTCGTAGAGGTCGACAAGCGTAAACTTTTCAATAACCGGCTTTCCATAGAACGCGTTGTAAGCATGCTGAGTTTAAATAATCTGGATCTTTTATCAGGAGAAATTGAAGAAGGGAGAGATAAATATTTAATTCGGACAATCGGCGCATTTCAAACCATAGACGACATAAATAATCTGGTTGTTGCGACTACTGTTAATGGCGCCCTAAGGCTAAAGGATGTAGCAAGGGTAGAGGATTCTTACCTGGAAGCCAGAACTTATGCCAGGATGAATATACGGCCCGTTGTTTCTTTGTATGTACAGAAGGAATCTACGGGTAACACTATAAAGGTATCCGGGGCGGTTGAAGAAGAAATCGAACAACTAAAGGGAATGGTACCCAAAGATATTAAAATTATAATAACAGGAAGCAGGGCAATATTTATCAAAACAGCAATAAATAATCTCAAGGTTTCCCTTTTTAGAGGAGCACTTTTAATAATACTCGTGTTAGGATTATTTATGGGGCATGTCCCCAAAAAAAACATAATGCTTTTAGCGTTTTTAGGGCTTTTAATTCTTGTTACAGTTGCCCCCGTTATTGTATTATACCCCTTATTTTTAGCGATTGTCGGAATTGTAATATACAAAAAGGCCTTAAGACCTGTTTTGATTGTTACATTATCTATCCCGATATCTTTAATAATCACTTTCGGCGTTATGGAAATGTGTAATATTACCTTTCCGCCGGATGTATTGAATTTATCAATAAACTTTATCACAATGTTTGGCCTTGCGCTGGGTGTAGGTATGCTGGTGGATAATTCAGTGGTTGTGTTTGAGAATATTTTAAGAAAATCCGAACAAGGTCTTGATAGGCTCAAAGCCTCGTTAAACGGTTCAATGGAAATGAACAAGGTGATAACAGCCTCTACCCTAACGACTGTAATTGTATTTTTACCTATGGTATTTGTAAAAAGTGAAATGAGCCTTTTATACGGCGGTGTAGCATGGACAATTACGTTCTCCCTCATTGTCTCACTCTTTGTGGCACTCGCTGTAGTTCCGTTAATGGCATCGAGAATAAAGATGGGTACAGGGCTATATGCCGCATCGATCCTTTTGCCTTTCTATAAATACCAGAAAAAAATGCTATTTTGGATTATGCGAAGAAGAATGATTGTAATTTTAGTGATTATCGCTCTTTTCTCAGCGGCGCTTATTATGTATACAAAGATTGGCAAAGAATTCATAGGAACGACAGAGCAGAATAAATTTACCGTATTTGTTGAGTTGCCAACCGGTGCCAAGCTCGATGTGAGCGATAAAGTTGTAAAAAGAATAGAAGGATTCTTGAAAGATATACCTGAGGTAAAGACATTTTCAAGCAGGGTTGAGGCATGGTCGAGCAAGGTCTATGTTGAGCTTGTGGGATTGAGGCAAAGGAAAAGAAGCGTCAATGAAGTTATAGAAAGCTTAAGGCCCAAGACAGATAGAATCAGGCCTGCTTTTATATATTATGAAGAGGAACGGGAAGTGGGGACCAAAGAGGTTATATTGGATTTATTCGGATATGATTACGACATACTAAGAGAGCTTGCGATTTCAATGGCTACCAGGATGAGCAGTATCAAGGGATTTACTGATACAAAAATAAGAATGAGGGAAGGCAGGCCCGAACTTGGCCTTAAGGTGGATAAGCAAAAAGCAGGATTGTACGATTTATCCACAAGGGATATTGCCGATTCGGTTCATGCCCAGATGCGCGGCTTAAGAGCCACGCTTTTTCACACAGCATCGAGCGAGGTTGAAATTATCGCAAGGCTGGATGAAAAATACAGAAAGACCTTTAAAGATTTACACAAACTCCTGTTAATAAAGGAAGACGGAGCCAGGGTCCTTCTTGACCAGGTAGCAGATTTTAAATATGGTTTGGGGCCGAGCGAAATATGGAGAAAAGATAGATCAAGAATGATTCAGGTAAGTTCTAATATCGGGGATTATTCTCTAAGTAAAGCTGCGGAACTTATAAGGGGCGTTCTAAAAGACATCAAATTTCCTGAGAATTATTTTTATAAAATTGGCGGAGATTACCCCTCTCTTTTGCGCAATCAGAAAGAATTTGGTTTTCTTATCTGGGTAATTTTGATTTTAATTTATTTAGTGCTAGCCTCAATCTTTGAGTCATATCATCAGCCATTAATAATAATGGCCACAGTCTTATTCGCCGCCATCGGCGCTATTTTTAGTTTATTTTTTACAAAAACTGCCGTAGGCATGGGCGCGCTTATAGGCATGATGATGTTAGCAGGCATCGTTGTCAATAACGGAATTATTCTGGTTGACCATATCAATTTATTAAGACAGACGAATAAGAATTTATACAGAATTTTAGTAAGGGTTTCCCAGGAAAGGTTGCGTCCTGTTCTTATGACATCGGTTACAACAGTCATTGCGTTGATACCTATGGCGTTTGATGTAGCGGAGGGTTCTAATCTCTGGAGGCCCTTGGCTATTACAGTTATAGGCGGCCTTGTAGTTGCCACCCCCCTTACGCTTCTCCTCACTTCGAACATCTACCTCACCTTCGAACAGATAAAGAGATTTGTGTTATCTCTTATCAGAAGATAAATACGGCGACGGCGAGGACAGTGGAATGGCGGCCATCAGGGTTTACAACCGCGGACTGAGTCACGTTTGACGTGCGGACGATTTTATCGCTTATCCTGAGTTCCTTTTTACGTTCATCCCATGTTTTACTCTCATTTATCTCCATGCCGAGCGTTGAGGCAAGCATGTTTACGGCAAGTTCTTCCGCGAAATCGCCGGCTACTTTTTCAGACTGGCCATAGGCGTGATGCTCGCTTAGGTATCCATACGTATTGGGGTCAGCGGGCACAGCGCAACCCATGGAAGCCGCTATTAACCTGTGAGGCTCATTTGAGGAACAGCGCGCCATCACCACAAAGGTGAGTATGCCGGGAACTATTTCCTTTAACCCTTCATTTTTTGAGATTACCTTACATTCAGGGGGGAGTATGCTTGATACGTTTACAAGGTTGCATTTTTCTATGCCGGCGTCTCTTAAGGCAAGCTCAAAACTTCTAAGTTCCGCCCTATGTGTCCCGACACCTTTTGTAAAGAACATTTTTTTCGGAACGAGCAATTTTTTTCGTGATGCAAGTATCATACTATTTTCTCCTTCTTATAGAAGATATATCCTAACAACCGATAAATCAACTTCGCTGCCAGAAAATCCGGCGCAACAACGCCTTTTATAGGCATAAGTTCGACAATATCGAAACCAATTATTTTCTTGTTTCTCGCAACTGTTTTAAGCAAATCCAATAATTCATACCATCCCATGCCGCCCGGTTCCGGCGTTCCTACCGAAGGCATAAGCGAAGGATCGAATATATCTAAATCCAGGCTGATATAAACATTATCTTTTAAGGATTTAACCACTCTATCTTTCCAGGGCCGCTTCTTGCGCATATGATAAGCATCTATTATTTTTAAATTTGGGGGATTTGTACCGAGAAAATCCTCCTCAACTTTAGATAATGACCTCACACCAACCTGGGTGACGGGGCAAAATTCTAAAAAACGGCGCGCTACACAGGCATGATTATAAATTGAACCCTCATAATCATTTCTTAGGTCATGATGGGCGTCCAGATGGAGCACGGATAAATCCTTGTAAATTTGGCTTGCGGCTCGAACCGTGCCGACACTTATCAAATGTTCCCCGCCGATAGCAACAGGCATTTTTTTCGATTTTAGTACTTCAGAAACTTGAATCTCAAGGTTTTTTATCATATCTCGAGCTGACAGTTTCACTAAAGGCAGAGGTGTTTTTGTATAGATACCTATTTTATATGTTTCTTTTTTTAATTCATCGTCAAAAAGCTCCATTTTGTTTGAAGCCTCCAGAATAGCGTCAGGCCCTTTTGAACATCCTTTTCCGTAGGTGACCGTAGCTTCGTATGGGCAGGGTAAAATAACAACTTTTGATTTTTTAAAGCCCGCATATTCTACTTTTAAATCAAAACCGCCAAATCTTTTTTTGTAGATTTGCTTACTCATATTTTAATCAGAGATTAGAGTGATTAATAATCTCTGTAATCTATTTTTTCAATCTTTCCATAACCGCTTTTACAATCAGCGGCCATGCAATAGTTGCATCTGCGTAAACCTCAGCCCAGCGTCCGCCCTCGGAAGGAGGTATAAACTTCCCCCATGATATACCCTCCTGATACGTGCAACCAGACAGGCCGCCCCAATGGGCAGGTTCCGGACAAATTCTTACACCATAAAGATAACGCTTAAAACTAGTTTTCTTCTTTAATCTTTTTTCCAAAATATCCAGATACGGACATACCTGTTGAGCCCAATTTCTCGGAACACCACCCCCGATAGTAAAAATTCCGAGTTTTTTTTGCTTTTCTATTAATGTAGCAAAGTGCTCCAGGTCCAGGAACGGATCAAAGGAAAACGGTAATTCTTTTTTTGAAACAGCCCTTCTATTAAACACCCCTACATCCAGGCCCAATTCCGAATCCGTAAATGCAGGTATATAAATAGGCACCTTTTTTTTATAAGCGCTTTTAAGTATATCCCTTTTTTTGCTAAAAACTTGTAAATACTTCCCAAGGACCTCATTTATGAATACGCTTGAAAGAACCCTATCTCTCGGTATGGTTTCTAATACTTTTCTTACTATTTTTTCTACATCATCTAAATTTCTTTCAAGTTCCAGCGTATCATATACCCTGTCGTAACCGGCATAATATAATTTGGTATCATCCGTATCTGGCTCGGTTTTGAAATGACTAAGGCCGGTTGCTTCGACAAGACCGTGTACCATAATAGCGCCTGTCGAAATAACCGCATTAACCATTCCGTTGTCAATCATATCGCAGGCTACCAAACCCATTTTTGCAACAGTCATTGCGCCGGACAGGGTCAAGACGACAAAACAATCTTTCTTCTTTACCATTTGATAGAGGACATCCGCCGCTTCTCCCACAGATCTCCCGCCAAAAGCAGTATTCGACATTTGTTTTAAGAGATTACCTATTGTATCGGCCTTTGATAGGTCGAGGGGTTTTAGGGAAATAAGGCCATGCTTAAATCCGTCCGCTAATTTATTTCCTTTTCTGGGCCCTTTATATTTTTTCTTCATAAAAATTCCATAAATTTTTTCTTGACTCAATGATATCATTTTTTTTGTGTATTTACAAGGGCAATTCCCGTTCCCGGATTGGAATAAAAAATGTTTACTTAAACAATCCGGGAACGGGATTTGCTTTGACAGGGGCGGTTTATGCGATATAATTGAGTGCCATGAGGTCTTTTTCTAAACTAACCATAGGTTTGGCGATATACATCGTTATATCCGCCTCTTTCATGCTACAGGCCTGGAAATTTTTGGTAGGAACCATTGGAAACGAAGCCATAAAGTTTATCTTTTTTTCGTTATTCTTTCTCGTAGCCTTATCTTATATGGCCTATATCTTCCGGAGGAAGATACCTGTATTCAGAATTGCGTTGAGTATTCTTATTTTTGCGTTTGCCTACATGCTTATATTAAATCAACCATATTTCACTGAGAAAATTCATGTGCTCGAATACGGTATTTTGGGATATCTTGCATTCCGCGATCTTTCAAAGAGATATAAAAAGATTTTCAAAAATATTTTGTTGGCAATTTTTTTTATTTCTGCAATAGGAACCCTTGACGAAACCTTTCAAAAATTTTTGCCTTACAGGGTTGGTGAAATAAGGGATGTCCTGACAAACGTTGTAAGCGGCCTCTTAGGTATTTTTCAATATTTCATTTATCGCGGCAGCGCCGCATGATATAATTATATAAGTAACATGTTTAGAATAATTTTTTGAGGTATATATCGGTTTTTATTGAAAATATAAAGGTGCTGGATAGGCGCGTGAATAAGTTAAATTAGAGCCCTTTTTTTGATTGCCTATTGCATAATCTCATATTAACATTATACTACTATATGGAAAAAGCAGCCCCTCGCCCCGAAGTTTCGGGGCGAGGGACAATTTTTGAGTACAAAAATTGGAGGATATATATGAGGACCGCGGTTGTTTACTATTCCTATACAGGCAATACGCATCGCGTAGCACAACTTATCATTGGAGTTTTGAAATCAAAAGGCGAGGAAGCCATTCCTGTGAGGATAAGGCCTCTAAAAGAAGAGATAAATTTTTTGAAACAGTGTAAAGATTCCTTTTTTAGAAAAAAACCCGAACTTTATAGAACACTGCTGGAACTTAAGAATTATGACAGGATTATTTTAGGAAGTCCCGTTTGGGCATTTAACGCAGCCCCGGCCCTCAATACGTATTTGGATAAATGCACTTTGTTAGAAGGTAAAAAGGCAATTTGTTTCGTAACATATGGAAGCGGTATCGGGAAAGAAAAGGCGCTTGGAATTCTGAAAAAGGGCCTTGAGGCAAAGGGGGCGAAGGTTGTTGGGAAGGTTTCATTCCGGCAGAATGAGAAATTAGAGGTTTCTAAGGAGAAATTATCAAAAATATTGGAAGGAGGGGAGGTATGAAAAGTTTGTCTAAAATTCTTGCACTCTTATTAGTCATAGCGTTTGTTGCTGGCTGCGGGGTTCCGAAAAATGAATATGATTCAGTAGTAAGTGAGATGTCGACATTTCAAGCAAAGGCCGAATCTTTGGGCAAGCAGGTCGAAACATTAAAATTGGAACATGAAAAAATGGTTAAGGATTTGGCGTCTTTGAAAGCGGAGAATGCCGGGCTTGTAAAGAAAAACAAAGCGCTTGAGAGCAAGGTTGCGAAACTAGAGAAAGAGAAAGAAGCGCTTCTTGTACCAGCAGTAGAATAAGATTATTTAACGCAGATTCTCGCAAATCAAACACAGATTTACGCAGATAAATCACCGGAATATCTGCGACCATCTGTGTGCAATCTGCGATAATCTGCGTTAAAGAAATAAGTTTTAATAATTTCCAAGTCAAATACCAACCCATGCCCAGAAACAAAGTAAGAATACCTTTAGCCTATAAAGTATATTTTATAGTTTTGATAAGTGTCGCTTTCTGCGCGATTTTTATAGGCGTATTTAATTATTACGAAAACAAGGAAATGCTTAGAGAAAACCTGGGCAGCGGGCTAAAGAAAATAGCCCAAACAGCCGCTCTGAGCATAGACGCCGACAAGCTCATTAGCATAAACTCTGCAAAAGATTCTTCTTATCTGTCTATAAGACGTTATTTATTGGACGTTAAAAATTATAATAATATAGAGGCGCCTCTTTATATTTTAAAAAGAATAGATCAAAACACTGCGTCATTGCTTGTAACAACCGAACCGGGGTCTCCGTTCGGCTCAATTTATAGATTAAATCCTACCCTGAAACGCGTTTTAAATACCGGCAAGAGCGATTTTTCCCCTATATACACCGATAAAAACGGCACATGGATTTCTGCATATGCCCCGATTAAAAATCAGAGAGAGTTTCTGGCAGGTGTTTTGGAGTTGAATCATCAGATCGGATATTACATAGAGCAGTTAAGGTATAGGCTGTTAAAGATAATGGCGCTATGCATTTTCGGATTCTTAATGGGCGCTTTTTTAGGAATTCCTTTATTAAAACCGATTTTAAATTCTATAAATATTCTGAGCATTGCAGCCTCCGAAATGGAAAAAGGAAATTATGATTACGAAATTAAATTGAAAACATCTGATGAGATGGGCCAGCTGGCTTGTGCTTTTGAAAAAATGCGCACGGCTATAAAAGATTATATAGAAAAACTAAAAGATGCCTGGTTAAACGAAAAAAAGGCGCACCTTGAATCTGTGAAGGCACTTTCAGAAGCAATTGCTGTTAGGGAGCCATATACAAAAGGGCACATAGAACGCGTCTCCAAATATGCTGAATTAATGGCAAGTGAATTAGGGCTTTCCCGCGATGAAATAGAAACAATAAAATATGGCTGCGTACTTCATGACGTTGGAAAAATTGGCATAAACGTGGACCTGATTAATAAACCTTCAAAGTTGACGCCGCAAGAATACGAGAAGATAAAAAAGCATCCGCATATGGGTGTACAGATTATAAAAGGAATTAAATTTCTTGAAAGGGCGCGAGACATTATTTTGCATCATCAGGAACGATATGACGGTAAGGGATATCCTCACGGCCTTAAAGGCGAAGGAATTCCTATCTCCGCCCGCATAGTTGGTGTAGCCGACGCCTATGACGCTATGTCAAGCGATAGGCCCTACAGGGAAAAACTTAATAAAAATGAAATAATATCCAGGATAAAAAAAGAATCCGGAAAACAGTTTGACCCCAAAGTAGTCGATGCGTTTCTAAAGATTAAAGATAGGCTATCCTAACAAAGCCCCATCAAAATTCCCCTTTATTTCTTATTATATTTGTAATATAATATCGTTTATATGGAAACCCCTATTTCAGTCGTGATTATAGCCAAGAATGAAGAGGAACGCATAGGCGAGTGTGTAAAAAGTGCTGTTTGGGCAGACGAGGTTTTGGTTGTGGATGATAATAGCCGAGATAGGACCTGCGAGATAGCAGAGAAAGAAGGGGCAAAAGTCATAACTCGGAAAATGGATATCGAAGGTATCCATAGGAACTTCGCCTATGCCAGAGCAAGGAATTTATGGGTTCTAAGCCTTGATGCGGATGAGGTGATTACCCCTTTACTGAAGGATGAATTAGAAAAGACGCTTTCGTCAAACGTATCCCATAGCGCATTTACTATCCCAATTAAGGCCTATATAGGCAGTCACTGGATAAGGTACGGTGGCTGGTATCCAGCGGCAAAGGTAAGATTTTTTAGAAAAGATAAATTTAAATATGAAGAGGTTGAAGTCCATCCGCGGGGTTTTATTGAAGGAACGTGCGGACATTTGAAAAACGACATCATACATTATTCATATAAAGATTTTCATGAACTTTTCGCCAGCCTCAACAATCAGACCACATTGGAGGCAAAAAAATGGTTTAATGAAAAAAGAAAAATCAATTTTTTAAAGATGATGCGCAAATTCTATGATAGATTCTTAAAATCCTATTTTTTAAAACAGGGATTTAGAGACGGTTTAGTCGGTTTTGTTATTGCATATATAAATTCGCTCTACCAGTTAATGAGTTACGTAAAATATAAGGAAATGGTGCGTAATGCCAAAGATGAGAATATCAGCGGTAATTATAACCAAAAACGAAGAAGATAACATAAAACGTTGTTTAGAAAGCCTTGGGTGGGTGGATGAAATTGTTGTTGTGGACGGAGAGTCTACGGACAAAACCATAGAAATAGCAAAGTCCTATGGGGCAAAAATTGTAACACATAGTTTCGAAGGTGATTTTGGTCTTGAGCGTAATATGGGTAATCAGAATGCCTCGGGTGACTGGATCCTGGCCTTAGACGCGGATGAGGTAATACCTCTAAAGACAAGGCAAAGGATAGAAGAGATTCTCCGGCGGGGCACAGACACAGATGCCTTTAATGTCCTGCGCAAACAATATTTTCTGGGCCGATTTATGCGGTACGGAGGCAGATTCCATAGAATAATAAATTTATTTAGAAAAGATAAAACTCATTTTGAAGGAAAAGTGCACCATCTGGTAAAAGTAAACGGCAAAGTAAAAGATGCCGATTTCTGTATCGAACATTATCCGTTCAATTCTATTTCGCAGTTTATAAACAAACACAACAGATATACGGATTACGAAGCCAGGGAAATGTTCGAGAAATTCGGAAGCACTAAATCCAGGGAAATTAAATATAATCTGACCATAAAACCTGTTAAACTATTTTTTAAGACATATGTTAAAAAACAGGGTTATAAAGACGGATTGCACGGACTGGTGTTTTGTCTGCTTTTTACGTGGAGTTATATCTTAAGATGGGCGAAGTACTGGGAGCTTTGTCAAAAGAAAGGTTGATTAAATGAAAAGAATACTCGTAACAGGAGGGGCCGGGTTTATCGGTTCACATCTTGTCGATAGGCTCGTAAGCGAAGGCTATTCAGTGCGCGTCCTCGATAATTTTGAGCCGCAAGTGCATCAGGGTAGAAAACCGGCGTATTTAAATAAAGATACAGAGTACATAGATGGGGATGTGCGAGACGAAGATGCGCTAAGAGGGGCCCTTGATAGAGTAGATTGTTTATTTCATTTTGCAGCAAAAGTAGGCGTCGGTCAATCTATGTATGAAATCGAAGACTATGTAAGTTCAAACACATACGGAACATCGGTTTTGTTAAATTTTATAGTCAATAACAAGACTTCGATTAAGAAAATTATAGTCGCGAGTTCCATGTCTATATACGGAGAGGGATTGTATTTGTGTAAAAAGTGCGGTGAAAAAACACCTTATTTAAGAGGAGAGGTTCAATTAAAAGAAAAAAACTGGGAAATGCTGTGTCCGGATTGCCGGGCTCCCTTAGAAAGCGTTCCCACAAACGAGGGCAAGAAATTGCTTTCAACATCGGTTTATGCCCTGACTAAAAAAGACCAGGAAGAGCTCTGTATGATTGTAGGGCATAGTTATAGAATACCAACCGTTGCATTGCGGTTTTTTAATGTTTATGGGCCAAGGCAGTCTCTTTCTAACCCTTATACGGGGGCTTGCGCCATATTTTCATCAAGAATAAAAAACAACAAATCACCGCTTGTATACGAAGACGGATTACAGACAAGAGACTTTGTCGATATCAGGGATATAGTAGAAGCCAGCGTTATGGCGATGGATAATGGAGAGGCGCATTACAGCGCTTTAAACGTTGGGACAGGAAAGCCGGTAACTATATTAGAAGTAGCAGAGACGCTTATAAAATTATACGAAAAGGATTTAAAACCAAAGGTTATACAGAGATTCAGGATAGGCGATATAAGACACTGTTATGCCGATATTACCCAAATAAAGAAAATGGGTTTTAATCCTGAGTATTCTTTGGAAAAAGGATTGAGATATTTAGTAGAGTGGGGCAAATCAGAAGATGCTTTGGACAAAACAGATTTAGCTAACAGACAATTAGATAAGTTTAACCTTAAGATTTAAGATAGGAAAAAGTAGGTTATATGGAAGATCGATTTCTATCAGTAATTATGCCGGTTTATAACGAAAAAAACACAATTTTAAAAGCCGTTGACAAGGTGCTCGAGCTTGATATTTTGAAAGAATTGATTATTGTTGATGATGGATCTCGAGACGGCACGCAAGAAATTTTGAAAGAGATGCATTTCCCAAATAAGGTAAAAAAGATATTCCATAATAAAAATGTAGGGAAAGGCGGCGCCGTAAGAACCGCAGTTAAAGAGATTGCGGGCGAAATAGTTGCGATACAGGATGCCGATTTGGAATATGATCCTATGGAGCTTCATGAGTTAGTAGAACCGATAAAAAAAGGCATTGCAGATGTTGTATATGGTTCGCGTCTTTGGGGCGGAAAACCACAACGGGTCCATATGTTCTGGCATCTATTGGGGAATAGATTTTTAACGCTGGTTGCGGATATATTATATAATACTACCTTAACCGATATAGAAACCGGCTACAAGGTATTCAGGGCTGATGTATTAAGACAGATTAACATAAAATCAAACGGTTTTTCGATCGAACCGGAAATTACGGCTAAAGTTCTGAAAAAGAAACTGCGTGTCTACGAAATGCCCATTTCCTATTACGGTAGAACGTATGAAGAGGGAAAAAAAATTACCTGGAAACATGGCTTCAGCGCGCTCTGGGCATTATTGAAATACAGGTTTGTAGATTGAGAATTGAATATACTTTTAGTCAAACCATATAATTTAAGCGACCACATCCAGCCGTCCCTCGGCCTCGGCTATCTGGCTACCGCTGTCCGCAACAATCACAATGTGCAAATACTCGATTGCATTAAGGAAGATGTTAAGTCAGTGGATTTTTATGATTACATAGAAGGCAAAGACTTTGATGTGATAGGGTTTCAATGTTATACGTATGATTTGACGAATCTAAGGATTATGCTTAACGCCTGTAAAAAGAAGAAGGCCCTTACTTTATTAGGTGGGCCTCATCCCTCAGCAATTCCCAAAGAAACCATGGAATGCTTTGATGATGATTTAGACTATTGCTTTCAGGGAGAAGCGGAAGTGGGATTAGCAATGTTATTGGACGGTTTATCAGGTAAATCCAAATTAAATAGAAAAGATATCCCGGGACTTGTTTGGAGAGATAAAAAAGAAATAATTCTAAATGAAAAGATTTACATAAATGATTTGGATAAACTGGGCATGCCTGCATGGGACCTTATAAAACCATACGAATATCCCGAAGCGCAGCATGGGGCCTTCTTCAAAAATTTTCCCATAGCACCCATAGTGATAACGAGGGGGTGCCCCTTTTCATGTACATTCTGCGCAGGCAACCTTGTTTCGGGTAAAGTCTGGCGCAAAAGGAGCGCAAAACATGTTGTAGAAGAAATAAAGACCTTACATGATAAATACGGAATAAGAGAAATTCATATAACAGACGATAATTTTACACTGGATAAAAAGTTTGCTAAAGAGGTATTACAGGGTATCAAGGAAATGGATTTTAAGATAAGCTGGTCTGTTCCCAATGGCATAAGAATGGAATCGCTTGACGAAGAATTACTTTCGCTTATGAAAGAAACAGGTTTATATCTTATATCTCTGGGCATTGAGTCGGGTTCCGATAGAATTTTAAAATTAATGAAAAAAAATACCACAACATTTTTGATAAAAAACGCAATTCAACGGATAAGGAAATTCGATATTGATATCGCAGGATTTTTCATCATTGGTTTTCCTGAAGAGACCCTTGATGATATTGAGGAAACAATTCGATTTTCTTTGGACCTCGATATTATACGGGCGAATTTCTTTACATACCTACCTTTTCCGGGAACAGAATCATACGAATATATAAGAGAGAAAGAAGGCCTGGATAAAGTAGATTGGGAAAAATTCTATTTTTTTAGTGCTTCATATTCCCCGGAAGGCATCAATGCCCAAACTCTTAAAAGACTACAAAGAAAAGCCTTTATCAAATTTTATTCAAGGCCGAGGATATTCTGGAAAAATATACGCCAGATAAAATCATTGAGACATTTTAAGTTTCTCCTGAAGAGGTTTTTTCATTGGATATTAATGAGATGAAAAAAGTAATTTTTATAGATAGAGACGGGGTTATCAACAAAGACCCCGGGGGATGGACGGAATATAATTATGTTACAACATGGGAAGAATTTATTTTCTTGCCCAATTCCATAAAGGCCTTGGGAAAACTAAACGATGCGGGTTACGATATAGTGGTTGTGTCAAACCAGGCCGGTGTCAGTAAAGGCTATTATAGTAAGAAGCGATTAGATAAGATAAATCAAAAGATGATTAAAGAGATAGAAAAAGAAGGGATAAGGCTTAAAAAGGCATATTACTGCATTCATCAGGATAGCGACAATTGCGACTGTAGAAAACCAAAAACAGGCCTTTTTAGACAAGCAGAGAAAGAGTTAGGTGTTAAAGCTAGAAGTAATTATTTTGTTGGTGATGGAAAGATGGATGTGGAAGCCGGAAAGAAAATCGGCATGAAGACCATTTTAGTTTTAAGCGGAAAGACAAATCTGGAAGATGTAGGCAACTGGGACATCAAGCCAGATTTTATTTTTGGGAATTTATTGGAAACAGTAAATTTTATTTTAGAGGGAGATAAAAAGTGAGGATATTAATCACTGGCGGAGCAGGTATGGTTGGCAGTCATGCGGCTATTTATTTTGCCAAGAAAAAATGCAAAATCATAGTTTTGGACAATCTTATGAGGTCAAAACTTTTCGGATATAATAAAAAAAGTGTTGAATATAACTGGCATTATCTTTCCCGTTATAAAAATATTGGGCGTATCAAAGGAGATATAAGAGACAAAGAAATATTACGTAAAATATTTAACAAGGGCATTGATGTAGTTATACACGCGGCAGCGCAGCCAGGGGTTAGTTTTTCCATAAAGAATCCAGAAGAAGATTTTTCAATAAATGCTTTTGGTACCTTTAATGTTTTGGAAGCGGCGAGAGTATTCTGTAAGAAAAAATGCATTTTCATCTATTGTTCAACAAATAAAGTATACGGGGAGAATGTGTGCAAGATTCCAATTCTTGAAAAAAAGAAAAGATACGTATTTAAGAAAATAAAGGGTGTAAATGAGGAAATAGATATAGATTTAACTGCTCATACGCCATATGGTGTAAGTAAATACATAGGCGATTTATATATCCAAGAATATGCGCATATGTATAATATGAGAACCTGCGCGTTCCGCATGAGTTGCATTTATGGCACACGGCAGTTTGGTTTCGAAGAACAGGGCTGGCTTGCACATTTCATAATATCGAATATAACAAATAAGCCGATTACAATATATGGGGACGGAAAACAGGTAAGGGATGTGCTTTATGTAGAGGATTTAATTCGCGCTTTTGATTTATTTATAAAATCAGATTTGAAAATGGGAGTTTTCAATGTCGGAGGCGGACCGGATAATACCATATCCTTGTTGGAGTTCATAGAAATAATAGAAGACAAAACCAAGAAATCGATGGAAGTCGGATTTGGGAAATGGCGACCATCGGATCAAAAAGTATATATATCAGATATTGGTAAAATCAGAAATATGCTTGGATGGAAGCCTGCTATATCGGTGTCTCGCGGCATAGATTATCTTATTAATTGGGTCATATCCAAAAGAGATTTTTTCAAATGAGTAATAAAAGAAAAATTTTAATAACATATGCAACAGCAGGTGTGGGTCACAAGAAAGCATCCCTGGCCATAAAAGCCGCCTTAGAAAATAAAAAAACAGATTTTGACATAAAGTTTATAAATGTATTAGATTACACCAATTCCTTCTTTAAAAAATCATACCCTTCTATCTATCTTCTTTTAGTTAACAGACTTATCCTTCTATGGGGGTTTTTATATTATCTTTCGGATTTTAAAATCGTGCATAATTTAGCCTATCCTTTAAGACAATTGTCTGGTGTTTTAAATAGCGTGCGGTTTGTGAAATTTTTACTTGAATTCAAACCCGATATAGTAATTGCTACACATTTTTTAACCGCTGACATATGCACATACGTAAAACAAAAATATAAAATAAAGATGAGAGTAATAAATGTAGTTACAGATTATAGGATACATTCATTTTGGATAGCCGACGGCGTTGATATGTATATCGTTGGACACGAAGAGACCAAAACGGACTTGATAAAGAAATGGGGGATAGAGGCTTACAAAATAAAAGTCATGGGTATACCGGTAGAACCAAAATTTTCCATCAAACATGATAAAGATTTTTTCAGGAAAAAACTGAATTTACCATCCGATTCATTTGTAGTTTTACTTATAGGCGGCGGCTATGGAGTAGGGCCTATTTTGAAAATTCTAAAGGTATTAAATAAGTCACTCCTTCGACAAGCTCAGGGTGATGGTGAGCAAGCGAAGCGCGTCGAACCATCGATCCCTCGGCTGCGTTCAGGGTTGTCAGTAATGACTGTTTGCGGGCATAATAAAAGGCTATATAATAGAGTAAATGCTTTTTCAGAAAAAACTAATCTGGATATAAAAAATTACGCCTACGTCGATAATGTCGATGAGTTAATGGCTGCCTCAGATGTCTATGTCGGAAAAGCGGGCGGAATAAGTACAACCGAAGCCCTTGCCCTGGATCTACCTCTTATTTTTGTAAGACCTATACCGGGGCAGGAAAAAAGGAATGCTAAACTTATAATTAAAATAGGCGCCGGAATTAAATTAAGGAAGATTAAAGATATAGTTAGGATTATTGAGGAACTCAAGTATTCTGAAGAGAAGGTAAAATCTCTTAAGGAAAGTATAAATAGTATAAAGAAAATAAATGCTGCAAACGATATAGCAGATTTCGTGGTAACGCAATGATAGAAACAATTATGCAGGATGAATTAAAAAACATATTGGAAATTCTGAAAATTTACATAGAACTTGAAAAGCTATCTGGAATAAACGAGTATTTTTTGTCAGAACAATCTAATACTTTTAAATCTGACCTTTCTGCTTTAAAAAAGGAAGTTATTTCATGTCAGAAATGTGAACTATACAAAACCAGGAGGAATGTTGTTTTTGGTGCCGGGAATCCAGATGCAAAACTTATGTTTGTTGGAGAGGCACCTGGAATGGAAGAGGACCTCCAGGGGTTACCTTTTGTCGGAAGGGCCGGCCAACTCTTAACCAAGATAATCGAGGCAATGGGCCTTAAAAGGAAGGATGTATATATCGCAAATATCCTGAAATGCAGGCCCCCTGGAAACAGAAATCCTCTTCCCACAGAGATTCTAACCTGTGAAGAATATCTTATCCGCCAGATAGATTTAATAACCCCCAAAGTAATATGTGCCCTTGGGAAGTTTGCGGCTCAGACATTACTGAGGACGCAGGAGTCAATTACGAAATTAAGGGGTAAATTTCACGAATATCATGAAATCAAAGTTATGCCCACGTTTCACCCCGCCTATCTTTTGCGAAACCCCCAGGGCAAGCGGCTTGTTTGGGAAGATATGAAAAAGATCAAACGAGAATTGATTAAATAGCTATGGAGTCAGATATCAAACAAATATGCGATATAGTGATTCCTGTCTGGAATCATTTGGAGATGACGCGGGAATGTATCAATAGTATTAAAAAACACACAAATTCCCCTTACAGATTGATTATTATTGATAATGCAAGCAATAAACAAACAGCCGAATATTTACGTAGTTTAACAAGGCAAGATGATTTGAAAGCGGTTATATTAAGAAATGAAGAAAACAAAGGTTTTATTAAGGCTGTGAATCAAGGTATGCGATTTTCAGATGCCCACTACGTATGTATTATGAATAATGATACTGTCGTGACAAATGGTTGGCTAAGAGAATTGATAGATATACTTCGCAAAAATAGCGGAATAGGAATTATTAACCCCTCGAGTAACACTTCAGGCCAGTTTCCCGGGAAATTGCATATAGATACTTATGCAGAGAGGCTTAAGGGTTTAAAAGGGGAATATCAGGAACTTTACACCTGTAGGGCCTTTGCTATGGTAGTTAAAAGGGAAGTTATAGACAAAATAGGTTATTTAGATGAAATTTACGGGATTGGTTATTTTGATGATACCGATTATTGTAAACGAACACAGAAAGCAGGATATAAAACAGTGCGAGCAAAGGCTTCATATGTATATCATAAAGGAAGTCAATCATTTTCAAAGCTTAAAGAAAAAAAAGATTTATTCAGAGAAAATGAAAATAGGTTTATTTCGAAATGGGGAAGACGTCTTCGCGTAGGCTATGTCATACCTTTAATAAAACGAAATAAAGAAGCAGAAAGAATATCTCACAATATAAATGCTATAGTAAAAAAAGAGCATGAAGTATGGATATTCACTACGTATGGTGCAAAGAGGAAGTATAGAGTTATTGACCATGACGGCATAAGATTTTTTTATTTTCCAAATATACTTTTTAGTATTGTTATGGTCTATAAAATATGGAAGAGGAAAAAGAAAAAGAAAATGCATCTTGTTTTGACAAATCACTCATATATATATAAATTAATGTATTTTTTAAAAAAAATCGTAGATTCAGAAATTTTTATGGACAAGGATTTTCTCTTTATAGAGAAAAAATTGAACCAAATGTCCCATATGAATTAAAAGAAGGCAGCTATATATGGCTTTTGTAAAAGTCGCTGTACCATTGCCATTAGACAAGGTTTTTCATTACAGTTTACCAAAAAAATTAGAAAAAGAAATAGAGATTGGTAAACGTGTATGGGTTCCGTTCAGAAACAAAGACATAATAGGTTTTGTGGTCGGTTTTAGTAATGTTAGCGAAGTGCCAAAAGTAAAACCCATAAAATCTATTATAGATTCCGAACCAATTGTATCAAAACAAATGTTGGAACTGGCAAAGTGGGTAGGAGATACATATCTGTGTTCGTGGGGAGAGGCTATATACGCTATGGTTCCGGGTGTGTTAAAAAAAGGAAAAACATCCGTTAGAGCAAGGTCAGCCCCGTTAGATAGTAAACATCTAACGGGGTCAGGAGAGATTGAAGAAATAGAGCCTCATATACCGGAAGAGCCTTTTGTGCTTACACCGGAACAAGCTTTTGCCATCAGAAATGTATTGGATAAAATAGAAAAGAAAGTTTACAGAACCTTTTTATTGCATGGTATTACAGCAAGCGGGAAAACCGAAGTTTACTTACAGGCGATAGATAAGGTTTTAAAAAAAGGCTCATCCAGCATAGTTTTAGTCCCAGAGATATCTCTTACTCCGCAGACGGTGGCCAGATTTACCCAGAGATTTGGGGAGCAAGTTGCCGTTATTCATTCAAGGTTAGTCGGTTCAATGCGATATAAGGAATGGAAAAGAATAAAAGATGGCGAAGCAAGAATTGTAGTTGGGGCTCGCTCTGCAATTTTCAGCCCTGTTAAAAATTTAGGCCTGATAATAGTAGATGAAGAGCATGAGACAAGCTATAAACAAGAGGATGTTCCCAGATACAATGCCAGAGATGTTGCAATACAAAGGGCAAAACTTTCAAACTGCCCACTTATATTTGGAAGCGCAACCCCTTCACTTGAGAGTTATTATCAGGCAAAGAAAGACGCATATGAACTTGTACGCCTGACAAAAAGGATTGAGGATAGAAGTTTGCCTAAGGTAAAGATAGTGGATATGCGCATGGAGCTTGCCACGAGAAAGAAAGTTGTAATGTTTTCGAGAATGTTAATAAACGCGTTAGAAAACGTTATTAAAAAACATCAGCAGGCAATAGTATTTTTAAACAGGCGCGGCTTTTCTACGTATATAAACTGTAAGAGCTGTGGATATGTTTTGAAGTGCTCTAGATGTGATGCTATCCTGGTATAAACTATCTTTATTCCAAGTTCCCTGAATCTTTTTATAATCTTGAGGATATTAGGCAAAACTGTATTTTTCAATCTGTTATAATAATAATCATCTGCACCATCCGAACTATACTTACCTCTGTATTTCTTATTGGTAATATAGTTCTGGACATCTATGATTACCAGGGCTAATTTATTATTTTCCAACCAACTTTCTACAGATATTCCCTTTGGTCCATTTTTATCTAGAATATAATCAAATTTATATTCACTCATAATACATTCTGTCTTTCAG